>Ga0268248_100156_pt1 | contig 41205 bp, 40 predicted proteins | sample AgamicAtAme_FD_200856 | JGI IMG/M metagenome (GOLD analysis project Ga0268248, IMG submission 200856) | Agave microbial communities from Guanajuato, Mexico - At.Am.e (v2) (version 2) | ecosystem: Host-associated > Plants > Phyllosphere > Phylloplane/Leaf | place: Guanajuato, Mexico | collected... | reverse complement strand
ATCCTGCTCGATCCACCCGGCAGCGCTGCCGGGTGGATCGAGCAGGATGGTGAATTCGCGCAGGCTCTTGCCGGCGGCGTTGTTCACTTCGACCAGCAGGTCGAGGTAGGGATCGTTGACCGGCGCGGCGCTGGTGATGCGGATCACCTTCCTGCCGTTGGCGCCGTCGACCACCGCGAACCGGAGGGGAACCGTCGGGCCGGCCGCGACGCCCGCCTGGGCGGCGTCCTCGGAGGACGCAAGCCGGGCGGTGAGGTTCTGCAGCTCGGCCGGGCTGTCGGGGTTGACCGGGATTTCGGCCAGCAGCGGCTGCCCCAGGGCGGATTTCACCTGGATCTGGCCCAGCTCCAGAGCGGCCGCCTGGCTACTGCCGAGGGCGAGCGCCAGCAGTATCGACAGCTTCAACGAACGATTCATCGTGTTTTCCCCCGAACGACCCCGTGACATTCTTATCGGCACACCGAAACACGGCAGCACCCGCAACGAGGCGTCACTTTAGTTAGATACAAGCCAATCAACAATAGCGTTGATCAGTATTTACAGCACCTTGCTGGCGCTTCTTCTCGTGGGACAGCGCCTCCGGGAGACCCAAGCCGGGCTCCCGGGGCGCCGCCTGCATCAATGACCGGCCGGCTGCGAGGCGGAGTTCAGCGCCTTCAACTGGGCCTGCAGTTCGGCAATGGTCTGGTCCTGCTGCTTGAGCCTGGCGTCCGCATCGTGGGACTTGCCCTCTTCCCGCGCCACGTCGCCCTGCAACTGCTTCACCGTCGCCTGCTGTTTCTGGATCGCCTGGTCGATCTGCTTCTGGTCGCCCGCCTGGGCGGCCGGCGTCGTCGACGGCTGTGCCGCCCGGGCAGGTACAGCGAACACCAGTGCACACATTACCAACCCGGTCAGCACATGCTTCATTACAGATAGTCCTTGATGAGAAGTTCAGCGATTTGAACGGCGTTGAGCGCCGCGCCCTTGCGGATGTTGTCCGAGACGACCCAAAGATCCAGGCCGCGCTCATGCGAGATGTCCTCGCGGATGCGGCCCACGAACACCGGGTCCTTGCCAGCCGCGTCGCTCACCGGCGTGGGATAGCCGCCGGCCTTGCGCTCATCCACCACCACCACGCCCTCGGCCTTTTCCAGCAGCTCTCGTGCCTGCCCGGCGGTGATCTTGTCGCGGGTCTCGATGTGCACGGCCTCGGAGTGGCCGTAGAACACCGGCACGCGCACCGCGGTGGGATTCACCTGGATGGTGGGGTCTTCGAGGATCTTGCGCGTCTCCCACACCATCTTCATTTCTTCCTTGGTGTAGCCGTTGGGCTGGAAGTCGTCGATGTGCGGGATCACGTTGAACGCGATCTGCTTGGAGAATTTCTGGCTTTCCACGTCCTGGAAGCTGAGCAGCGCGGCGGTCTGCTTGCCAAGTTCCTCCAGGCCGCTGCGACCCGCGCCCGACACGGACTGGTAGGTCGCCACGTTGATGCGCTCGATGCCCACCGCGCGATGGATCGGCGCCAGCGCCACCAGCATGCCCATGGTCGAGCAGTTGGGGTTGGCGATGATGCCGCGCGTGGTGTACTCGGCGATGGCGTGCGGGTTCACCTCGCTCACCACCAGGGGGATGTCGTCCTGGTAGCGGAACTCGGAGGTGTTGTCGATCACCACCGCGCCGGCCGCGGCGGCACGCGGCGCGTGCTCGCGGCTGACCGAGCCGCCGGCCGAGAAGAAGGCGATATCGACCCCGTTGAAGTCGTAATCGGCCAGGTTTTTCACGGTGACCTGTTTGCCGCCGAAAGTGACTTTTTCACCCGCCGAGCGCTCGCTCGCCAGCGGCACCAGCTCGCTGACGGGGAATTCGCGCTCGGCCAGGATGGCCAGCAGGGTTTCACCCACGGCGCCCGTTGCGCCGACCATTGCCACCTTGTAGCTGCTCTTCTTGCTCATGTCCCGTTATCAGGTAGGAGGAGTGGGAAAACCGCTCCGGCCTCCGCATCAGCGGAAATCTAGCCGGGGCGGCGTGCAAAACAACCAGCGACACGCATGGGCGTGAATGTCATCACGCTTTATGTGCGGACCCGCGTGCCAAAACCGCCGGATTGAGCGGAGTCGGCGGTTTTCCCGCCGCCTCGCCGTAGCCCAGCGCCGCAATCACATTGTCCACCGCCAGGTTGGCCATCGCGCGGCGGGTTTCTTCGCTGGCGCTGGCGATATGCGGGCTGAGCACCACGTTGTCGAGCGCGAGCAGGTCCGGATGGACCTGCGGCTCGCCCTCGAACACGTCCAGCCCCGCTGCCGCCAGCCTGCCTTCGCGCAACGCCGCGGCCAGCGCCGCGTCGTCCACGATGCCGCCGCGGGCGATGTTCACCAGCACGGCGGACGATTTCATCCGGGCCAGCTCCGGCGCGCCGATGGCGTGGCGGTTCTCCGGCGTGTACGGCAGCACCAGCACCAGGAAATCGGCGCGGCGCAACAGCTCCGCCTTGTCCACCAGGGTGGCCCTGCACTCGCGCTCCACCATCTCCGGCAGGCGCGAGCGATTGTGGTACAGCACGTTCATGTCGAAGCCGGCCGCGCGACGGGCGATGCCCTGCCCGATGCGTCCCATGCCCAGGATGCCAAGAGTGCGGCCATGCACGTCCAGGCCCATCCAGTCGTCGAAGCGCATGTTGCTGCCGGGCCACTGCCCTGCCCGCAGCCAGCGCTCCGCCGCGCCAACACGGCGCGCCGCCGCCAGCATCAGCGCCCAGGCGAAATCGGCCACGCTCTCGGTCAGCACGTCGGGCGTGTTGCTGGCGAGAATGCCGTGGCGGGTCAGCGCGTCCAGATCGAGGTTGTTGTGGCCCACGCCGAGGTTGGCGACCACCTTCAGGCGCGTGTTGCCATCGAGCACGGCGGCGTCGATGCGGTCGGCCAGCCCCACCACGGCGGCATCCACGCCGGCCAGCTTGCGCTTGAGTTCGTCCGCCGAGTGGCGATGCTCCACGGCTTCCGCGTCAACCTCAAAATGTTCCGCTAGGCGGGCCAGTACATCTGGAAACAAGGGGCGGGAGACCCAGACTTTCGGTTTGGCTGTCATCAACCTGCTCTTCTTCAGCACGTGCTTGCTGCGCCAGCCCGCGAGCGGACCGGCGCGTTTCAGGGAATGCGGGGAGCAACCTCGCCGACATCGCCGCACTGGGCGCGGTGGCGCAGCGCGTGGTCCATCAGCACCAGCGCCATCATGGCCTCGGCGATCGGCGTGGCGCGGATGCCCACGCAAGGGTCGTGACGCCCCTTGGTGACCACGTCCACCGGCTCGCCGGCGAGATTCACGCTATGGCCCGGAATGAGGATGCTCGAGGTCGGCTTCAGCGCCATGGAGGCCAGCACCGCCTGCCCCGTGCTGATGCCGCCGAGAATGCCGCCGGCGTGATTGGACGCAAAGCCGTCCATCGCGATCTCGTCGCGATGCTGGCTGCCGTGCTGCGCGACGACGCCGAAACCATCGCCGATTTCCACGCCTTTCACGGCATTGATCGACATCAGCGCCGCGGCGAGGTCGCCATCGAGCTTGCCGTAGATTGGCTCGCCCCAGCCCGGCGGCACGCCATCGGCCACCACGTTGACGCGCGCACCCACCGAATCGCCCGATTTGCGCAAGGCGTCCATGTAGGACTCCAGCGTGGGCACCTCATGCGCGTCGGGCCAGAAGAACGGGTTCTGCTCCACTGCCGTCCAATCGAACGAGCCGGGCGTGATGTCGCCGATCTGCGCGAGGTATCCGCGCACGCGCACGCCGTGACGCTCGGCCAGCCACTTCTTGGCGACCACGCCGGCCGCCACGCGCATGGTCGTCTCGCGCGCCGAGGAACGGCCGCCACCGCGCGGATCGCGGATGCCGTACTTCTGCCAGTAGGTGTAGTCCGCGTGTCCGGGGCGGAAGGTCTGAGCGATGTCGCCATAGTCCTTGCTGCGCTGGTCCGTGTTGCGGATCAGCAGCGCGATCGGCGTGCCGGTGGTCTTGCCTTCGTAGACGCCGGAGAGGATCTCCACCTCATCGGCCTCGCGCCGCTGCGAGGTGTGGCGGCTCCTGCCGGTGGCGCGGCGCTCGAGGTCGGCGCGGAACTCTTCCACGGCGATGGACAGCCCCGGCGGGCAGCCGTCGATCACGCAGCCGATGGCAGGACCGTGGCTCTCGCCGAAGGTGGTGACGGTAAAGAGTTTGCCGAAGGAATTGCTGGACACGGGGCGCGGGTCGTCCGAGGGATAACCCTCACAGCTTACCGCGATGCAGCAAATCCTGCGCCCTTTGCGTGAGCCTCGCGCCATTCGCGCGCCAGCAGGGCAAAAATCACGTCGTCGACCCATTCGCCACGAAAGCGCAGGCTCTCGTGGAAATGCGCCTCCTGGCGCATGCCCACCGCCTTCAGCAAGGCCATGCTGGGCAGGTTGCGCGGGTCGACCGAGGCATGCACGCGATGGACGTCCAGCCTGCCGAACAAGGCCTGGAACAGGCCGCCGAGAGCCTCGCGGGCAAAGCCCTGGCCCTGCGCCGAGGGCGCCAGCGTGATGCCGAATTCGGCCTGCCTGTCGTCGGAGAGGCAAAGCCCGAGATCACCGATCAGGCTGCCATCATCGATACGGCGAATGGCGCGCTGGAACCACTGGCCCGGCGACGGCGCTGCAAGACCGGCCTGGTTGCGGATGAAACCCTTGGCTTCGGCCAGCGATTCCGGCCGCCACCCCTGGTAACGCGACACGTCCGGATCCGAGCGATAGGCGAACAGCGCCGCGGCGTCGCTCTCGCGCAAGCCGTCGAACCACAAACGATCCGTCGCCAGTTCCATAAAAAGCCGGTTCTCAGCGGCCCTTGCGGGCCTGGGCCGCGGCGCGGATCGCGGCGGCGTGCTCGACCAGGTCGCGGCGCTCCAGCGCGAACACGCCCATCGCACCGACCTTGAACTCGATCCACACGAACGGCACTTCCGGCAGCAGTTCCACCAGCTGGCGCTCGCTTTCGCCCACTTCCACGATGAGCAGGCCATCCTCGGTGAGATAGTCCGCCGCTTCGTCGAGCATGCGCACGCAGATGTCCAGACCGTCCTCGCCCGAGGTCAGGCCCAGCTTCGGCTCGTGGCTGTACTCGCCCGGCAACGCGGCGTACTCGTCCTCGGTGACGTACGGCGGGTTCGACACGATGAGGTCGTAGCGACGGCCCTTCAGGCCATTGAACAGATCCGACTTGATCGCCTCGACGCGGCCTTCCACGTGCTGGAAGGCGATGTTCTCGCGCGCCAGCGACAGCGCATCGTCGCTGATGTCGACAATGTCCACCTGCCACTCGGGGTTGTACTCGGCCATGGCGATGCCGATGCAGCCCGAGCCGGTGCACAGGTCCAGCGCGCGCTCGACATGGCGATGGTCCAGCCACGGCTGGAAGCCCGACTCGATCAGTTCGGCGATGGGCGAGCGCGGCACCAGGGCGCGGCGGTCGCTCTTGAACTTCATGCCCGCGAACCAGGTCTCACCCACCAGGTACGCCACCGGTAGCCGCTCGTTGACGCGGCGCTCGATCAGCGCCAGCACGCGCTCGCGCTCCTCCGTGGTCAGGCGGCCCGCGCCATAGGCCGGCGGAATGTCCGGCGGCAGATGCAGGCTGGCCAGCACCAGATGAGTGGCTTCATCGATGGGATTGTCGTGGCTGTGCCCGAAGGTGAGGCCCGCCGCCGAGAAACGGCTCGCGCCATAGCGGATGAAGTCGATGATGGAGGCGAGTTCGTGGGTCACGGCGATATCTGGGCCTAGAGGGATCAGACAGTATAGCCGCAGTGACGGTCACGGCCGTCCGATCCCTCCCCAAGCCCAAACAGCGACTGGCGTCGCAAGCCGGCGCCATTAGCGCTTCCGGCTGATTGTCGGCCACGGTGGCGCCACACAGAATCGTCGCGCGCCCGGTACGGAGGGGATAGTCCCGCCCGGCGCACTCACGTCACCAAGGGGAAAACATGAAGATAGGGAAGCTGGTCTGCGCAGCCGCGATGGCTGCGTGTTTTTCAGTGCCTGCCGTCGCGCAGGAAAGCGTTGACGACGCCGGCCTTACAGTCACCGAACACCCGTTCCTGCAGGAGGCCAACGAGGTCTTCCATGCGGACTACAGCTATACCGCGCCAAACGATGTGGACGGCGACGGACTGAGCGACCTCCTTTGGGCCAATGCCGACCGTGGCCTGGTGGGCTATTGGCTGTCCACCTGGGACTATTCGTCCACGCCCACTTACGTCCGTGGCCCGACCAAGGTCTTCCACGTAAAGCCCGGCTACCACGTCGGCGCTGTCGGTGACCTCAACGGTGACCGCAAGGCGGATCTGGTGTTCACCAACGCCCATCGCGATCTGGAGCTATGGACGTCCAACGGCACCACCTTCGATGTCTCGCATATCGGGCATTACCCCGAAGACTGGCGACTCCTGGGCGCGGGCGACGTGGATGGCGACAACAACGCCGACCTGCTCTGGTGGAATGAAAAGAAGTGCCTGTTCGGCTACTGGCGGATGCAAGGCGCCGCCGTGGTGGAGAAGCAGACCGTCAAGGCTCCCTGCGGCTATCACGTCGCCGCGATCGGCCATTTCATGCAGACATTCAACCTGGACCTCATCTGGACCAGCGACGCGCACGACGTGCTTCTGTGGGCTGGCTCGCCGACCGGTTTCACGTCCACCTTCCTCGGCAACTATGACCCACAGGGGCATATCGTGGGCGCGGCGATTGCAGGCGACTTCGGCGGTATCAATGTCTACGTGAAGAACGACACGCAGCCGCAGTTCACCCAGTATGAGTGGATCCGGTACTACGACAACCAGGGCAATGTGGGGCAAACCACGTTCAACGCCGTCCGCAGCTTGCCGCTGAATCCGGGCGACTACCTCGGAGCAACCGGAAACTTCGACGGCTACGACGAAGCCGTGCTGGTATGGGCGAACGACAAGGCGGCGACCGCTCCCCCGTCCACTCCGGGACAGCTGACCTGGTACGTCAATACCGTTACCTGGCCAAGCCAGGTCGGTTGGCAGTCAGCGACCATCGCCAATTACCGATCGGGCTGGAGGCTGCTCGGGTCACGCCACTGACCAAGGCAGCGACCGGCGGCCCCGCCGCCGGTCGCGACTTGCCCATATCATCGGCACCGGCGAAATCACGGCGGTCATCCTTCATACTTGGCGGATGACCTTCAACGTACTCCTGCAATACATCCTTCCCCACCGTGCCCTGTCGCGGGTGGTGTACTGGGCCACGCGCTGGACCTTCAAGCCGTGGAAGAACTTCCTGATCCGCACCATCGTGCAGAAATATCAGGTGAACATGGCCGAGGCGGCGCAGCCCGATCCGCTGGCCTACCAGCACTTCAACGCGTTCTTTACCCGCAAGCTGCGGCCGGATGCGCGCCATGCGGACGCCAACCCGCAGGCCGTGCTCTCGCCGGCGGACGGCAGGATCAGCCAGCTGGGCAGGATCGTCGATGGCCGCATCTTCCAGGCCAAGGGTCAGGAGTACACCGCTGCCGAGCTGCTCGGCGACGAGGCCAGCGCGGCGCCGTACCGCAACGGCCGTTTCGCCACCATCTACCTGTCGCCGCGCGACTATCACCGCGTGCACATGCCCCTCAAGGGCACGCTGAAGGAAACCGTGCACGTGCCCGGCCGCATCTTCAGCGTGGCGCCGTTCGCGGTGGAGGCGATTCCGCGGCTGTTCGCGCGCAACGAGCGGCTGGTCTGCCATTTCGAAGGCGAGCACGGCCCGTTCGTGGTGGTGATGGTCGGCGCCATCCTGGTGTCCAGCGTGGCCACCGTGTGGGACGGCCTGGTCATTCCGCCTTACGCGCCGTCGATCCGCCGCAAATCCTTCGCCGGACAGAACATCGCGCTGGAGCGCTTCGCCGAGATGGCGCGCTTCAACATGGGCTCCACCGTGATCCTGCTGTTCCCCGAAGGCATGGCGGAACTGGACGGCCTGGCGCCGCAGCAGGTCGTGAAAGTCGGCGAACGGCTGGGCGTGCAGCTCAAAGGCTGATCCAACCGCCGCGTCAATTTTTTGACGCGGCGAGTGACGCGTTTCGTCGTTTTGTGACCTTTTTGGCGCACCAACCTGAACGGCGCCAGTATGCTTCCGGCCCGGCGCCGCCTTGTGCGAGCGCCGCCCCAAGGCCAGATCGAGGAAGCCCATGCGCATCGTCACCCGACTCATCGCCATGAACCGTGGACGCCAGCTCGGCAAGCAATTCCGCGAGATCGAGCGCCAGATCCGCGCACTGCCCAAGCGCAGCCGCGCACGCCTGGGCACCATGGCCTTGCGTGAGATCGGCCAGGCCTCGCGCAGCGATTTCCCGCACCTCTACGGCACGCCGCCGGAAGAGCGCTACCTGCCCTGGGGCCAGGGCACCGACATCGGGCTGGCCCGCGCCCGCTCGGACAACGCCGAGGTCGCCATGCGCGGCATCGCCCTGTGGCTGGCCGTGGCCTATCACGAGACCAAGAACACCCCGCATCCGAGCATCAAGCCGCACCACCGCGACCTGATGCGCCTGCTGCGCGAACTCAAGGAAGACCATCGCGCGGACCCGATCCGCGAATGGACCCAGGCCGCCGCTGCCGCCTGAGTGCCCTGCCTTTCCACGAAAAAAAGCCGCCCCCGAAAGGGCGGCTTTTTCGTTGCGCGGTACTGGAGCGTGCCGCGATGGCGTCAGCGGCAAGTCGGCAGCTTGAGCACCTGTCCCGGCTTGATCTGGTGGTGTTTGAGGTCGTTCATCTCCGACACCTCCTGCACGGACGAGCAGTTCACCTTGCTGACGATGCTGGTCAGCGTGTCGCCGCGCTTCACCACGTAGCTGCGCGTACGCGAGGTGCTGCTGGAACTGCGCGAGGACGTGGCCGGCGGCGGAGCCGATGACGGCGGCACCACCGGCAGCACGGCCGTGTGCAGGTCGTTGGCCAGGATCGGCCAGGGGCCATCGGTGCAGCGGGCCTCGTATGGCTTCTCCAGCACCTTGGGCACCATGATGCGCACGCCGGCAGGCTGCGTCGCCTGCGGGTCCAGGCGCGGATTGAGGTTGCGCAGCGTGCGGAACCAGCCGTCCTGCATGCCCGCCGCCGAACCCAGGCACACGGTGAGCTCGGTGAGCGAGGCCGGCCGCTTCAGCACCACGCTGCCCTGCGCGCCATCCACGCGCGGGAAGCGCAGGTTGTAGCTTTCCGGATGCAGGAACAGCCAGGCCGCTGCCAGCACGGAGGGCACATAGTCGCGCGTCTCCTGCGAGAGCTGGTTGTAGATGGTGGGGTCGTACAGGCTCACCGAGGTGTTGTCGCCCACCAGGCGCCGCATGCGTCCCTCGCCACCGTTGTAGGCGGCCAAGGTGAGTTCGAGGTTGTTGTTGAACGCCTTGAGCTGTTCGTCCATGTACTCCGCATTGGCGCGGGCGGACTCGGCGGGATCGAAGCGCGAGTCGAAGCCGTCCTCCGTATTCAGGCCAAAACGCAGGCCGGTGGCATACATGAATTGCAGCGGGCCCGCGGCGCCCGAGCGCGACACCGCATGCACCTTGCCGCCCGACTCCTTGGCCATGATGCCGAACAGCAAGGCCTCCGGCAGATCCTGCTTCTGGTATTCCGGCCACATCTGATAACGCAGGAACTGATAGTTGACGTAGGCGTCCATCAGGTTGCCGCGCCACTGCGTCAGCCACATCTCCAGCGCGGCCTTCACCGGGCCATTCATGGCGATCAGCTGCGACAGCTGCTGGCCGCGCAGCAGGGTCACGCTGCGCTGCGCCTCGGGCAGGCTGGCGGCGCCGGTCTTGCCGGCGTCGCTGCCTTCCGGCAGATCGTTGCCCATGGCGCTCAGGTCATCGCCGAGATCGAAGTTGCCGTCCTTCAGGCGCAGCAGGCGATCGAACACGGAGAAAAAGCGCTGCGGATCGCAACCCGGCGTCGAAGGGCAATGCGCCGAGGCGTTCTTCAGCTGATCCAGCGCGGCGCTGAGGGTCTGCTGCGAAGCCTGCGTATTGCCGGCACGCGCCTGCGCAAGCGCCGTCTCGTAACCCTTGCTGGCCTGATCCAGCTGGGCATAAAGCTGATTGGCCTGAGGCGTGGCCGCGGGCTTCGTGCCTCCGCCACTCGAACAGCCCACCAGCAACAACAGCGCGCCGGCCAGCAGTGCCAGGCGCAACGAACGGGAAAAAGCAGGGAAAACCATGGACGACTTCACTGTCGGACCGAAAGGGCGACCTTACTGCGCGAAGCGGCATGGACTCAACCGAAAAAACCCTGAAGGTTCGCCAGCGTTCGCCTTCGCGTGGCGCGCAGGCGCAAGAACATGTCGGCTCGCTACAATCGCCGGGCATCCTACGGACGGAACGCCATGACTGACATTCTTATCGGCCGCAACGACAACACCAGCGTCAGCCTCGACCCGCGCTACGGCAACCGGCACGGCATGATCGCGGGCGCTACGGGCACGGGCAAATCCGTGTCGCTGATGGTGCTGGCCGAAGGCTTCTCCAAGCTGGGCGTGCCCTGCTTCCTCGCCGACGCCAAGGGCGACCTGGCGGGCCTGTCGATGCCCGCCGGCGAACCGGGCGACAAGCTCAAGGCACGCCTGGACAAGCTCCGTCTCAGCGACTGGAGGCCGCAGGCCAATCCGGTGATCTTCTGGGACATCTACGGCAAGCTCGGCCACCCGGTGCGCGCCACCATCAGCGAAATGGGCCCCACCCTACTCGGCCGCATCATGGAACTCAACGACACGCAGGAAGGCGTGCTCGAGGTGATCTTCAAGGTGGCCGACGACCAGGGCTGGCTGCTTCTCGACCTGCCCGACCTGCGCGCCATGCTCGGCTTCGCCAGCGAAAACGCCAAGGACATCTCGGCGCATTACGGCCTGATCAGCACGCAGAGCATCGCCGCGATCCAGCGCGCCCTGCTCAAGCTGGAGCAGGACGGCGCCGACCAGTTCTTCGGCGAGCCGGCGCTGGAGCTTTCCGACCTGATGCGCCAGGACATGAGCGGCCGCGGCGTGATCAACGTGCTGGCCGCCGACCAGTTGATCCTCAAGCCGCGCCTGTATTCCACCTTCCTACTGTGGCTGCTGTCGGAGCTGTTCGAGCAGTTGCCCGAAGTCGGCGACCTGGACCAGCCCAAGCTGGTGTTCTTCTTCGACGAGGCGCACCTCTTGTTCGACGATGCGCCGCCGGCGCTGCAGCAGCGCGTGGAACAGGTGGTGCGGCTGATCCGCTCCAAGGGCGTGGGCGTGTACTTCTGCTCGCAGAACCCGGACGACGTGCCCGGCAACATCCTCGGACAGCTCGGCAACCGCGTGCAGCACGCGCTGCGCGCGTTCACGCCGCGCGACCAGAAGGCGGTCAAGGCGGCGGCGGAAACCTTCGTGGCCAATCCGAAGATCGACGTGAGCGAGGCGATCACCCAGCTCGGCGTGGGCGAAGCGCTGGCATCCACGCTGCGCGACGGCGGCGTGCCCTCGCCGGTGGAACGCGTGATGGTGACCACGCCCACCGCGCGCATCGGCGCCATTACCGACGCCGAACGCTCCATGGTGCGGCAGCGTTCGCCGGTGGGTGGCAAGTACGACACGCCGGTGAACCGTGAATCGGCGGCGGAGATCCTCGCCCAGCGCGCCGCCACGAAAGCGGCGGACCCGCAGACCATCACCCGGCCCGCGCCCGGTGGCGCTCCGGCGAAGCAGGATCCCGGCTGGACCGATGCCGTGCGCGATGCACTGCTCGGCACCAGCCGTCGCCAGGGCATGATCGAGGCGATGGCCAAATCGGCCAGCCGCGCGGTGGGCTCCAAGCTGGGCCAACAGATCGTGCGCGGCGTGTTGGGCGGCATCTTCGGCGGCAAGCGCTGATCCTCACGCCATCCCTGCACGGGATGGCAAGACAACCCGCATGCCACGCATCCATACCGTATCGCCCGACACGCCACTGGCCGAGCGCTTCGTCGCCGGCCTGGGCTACCCGTTGCACGGCGGCGGGCTCGCCGCCTGCGTCGTGCTTGCGCTGGGCCAATGCCTGGTGATGATCCCGGCGTACATCGGCATCGTCGCCGCCTTCGCGCTGTGGACGGCCACATGGCGTTACGGCGCCGCCTGCCTGCTGCATACGGCGAACGGCTACGCCGATCCGCCCGATGTGGGCGTCGAGGAAAACCCTTCGGCAGGCCACTGGCTCACCGTCGTGCACATGGGCGTGGTGATCGCCTGCGCCGCGAGCACGGCGTTCTATCCCGCCATGTTCTGGCCGCTGGTGTTGTGCTTCGCGCTCACCTTGCCGGCCATCGACATGTCGCTGGCCTTCGACGGGCATCCGCTGGACGCGTTCCATCCGCGCCAATGGCAGGCGGTGATAGGGCGGCTGGGCGTGGGCTATTTCATTCCCGTGCTCGTCAACCTGCTGATCGGCGGCCTGATCGTGCTGCCGTCGCGCACGCTGTCGTGGATGCCGCTGTGGGCGTCGCTGCCGCTGTTCGCCTTTGCGTACACGTACCTGATCATCTTCAACCTGCACCTGATGGGCGCCATGATCCATCGGCACCACGCGCAGTTCGACCTGGAACCCGAAGCGGAAACGCTGCTGCGCGACAGCGGACAGGACGAAGACGAACGCCTGCTCGCCGACGTGCGCGAGATGGCCGTGATCGACCGCCGCGCCGCCATCGGCATGCTGGTGGAACGCATGCAGGGCCGCAGCGCGCCAGCCACGCTGCATCAGGCTTATCGCGAACTGCTGCGCAAGGAAGGCCCGCACGAAGGCCTGATCGAGCACGGGCATCTGTGGATCGCGGCGCTCATGTCGCAAGGCGAGACACGCCGCGCGCTGGCGTTGACGCAGGAATGCGTGGATATCGATGCCAGCTTTCTTCCGGATGATCCGGCAAGCGCGGCCACCCTGGCCGACCATGCCTGCAGTTCGGGCATGACGCAGCTGTCACTGAAGCTGTGCCGCGGCTATCTGAGCCGTTGGCCCCGCTCGCCCGAATGCCCTCGCATCGGCCTGCTTGCCGCCAACCAGCTCACCGACCGTCTGGGCCAACACGCCGAGGCCGCGGTATTGCTGGGCAAGCTCGCGGCCGCATGGCCGGAGCATCCGCTGTGCCCTGCCCTGACGGCGCTTGCTACACGCATGCAGCAGTCGACCGCCCACGCTCCATGAGCATCGGCGCGCAGGCCGGTTAAAATCGACTGCACGCTTCAAGCAATGGATCAGTCCGCACATGAGCCGCTGGCGCCCACCTTCGCCGTCTTCCACCGCCATCATCACGCGCGAGGGCTTCGAGAAGCTCAAGGCCGAGCTGGATCACCTCTGGCACACGCTGCGCCCCGAAGTGGTGAAAGCGCTGGCCGCGGCGGCGGCGGAAGGCGATCGCTCGGAGAACGCCGAATACACCTACCGCAAGAAACAGCTGGGCGAGATCGACCGGCGCGTGCGCTACCTGAGCAAGCGCATCCCGTCGCTCAAGGTGGCCGAGGGCACGCCGGCGGATCGTGACGCCGTGTTCTTCGGCGCGAGCATCGAGCTGGAAAACGTCGAATCGGGCGAGAGCGTGCTCTATCGCATCGTCGGCCCGGACGAAACCGATGCGCGGCAAGGCTGGATCAGCATCGATTCGCCGCTTGCCCGCGCCGTGCTGAAAAAGCGCGTGGACGACGAATTCGAGGCCGAGTTGCCCGGCGGCCGCACGCGCTTCGTGATCGTGGCGGTCAACTATTGATCACTGGCCGTGCAGCAATGCCTGCACCTCGGCCTGGTGGCCTTCGACGAAACGGATGTTGTCCGCGTTGACCCAGGTCTGGTTGAGGTTCTTGGACAGCGATGGATCACTGCGCGCCTGCACCGCCATGATCGCGTTCATCAGCGCGATGTTGGCGAGCATGAATTCCCGCGGCGTGAAGCCGTACTTCTTCACCAGCACGGGAATGCGCGGATCGGCCGCCATGGCCTGATTGGCGAGGTCGTCCAGGCTGCGCACCTTGCTGGCGTCGGGCGCCGCCTGCGGCGGAATGCCGGTGGCCTTCGCCTCGCGCGTGGCCGCGGCGAGGCGTCCGAAATTGTCATCGGTGAGCTTGTACTGCTTGATCTGCTGCTTGTCCGCCTGCGGCAGGCTGGGCGGCGAAGCCTGAGCCGGGGCCACCGGAGCCGGCGCCGACTGGGCCTGCGCCAGCGGCGCCGCGCCGAGCGCCAGCATCATCACGGCAACACGGGCGACAGAAACACGAACAAAGGCGGCCATCAGGCATCTCCGGTAAATAAAGGCATCACCCTAGCATCGGGTGCCTAAATGACAGTTCAGTCGCGCAGAAGTTGCTTCAGGTCCGCCTGATAGGACGCATCGATCTGCGTGAGCCGCGCCTTCCTGGCCTGATCGTTGACCCAGCGGCCGTGCTGGGCCTGCTCGCGCATCAGGCGATATTCCATGTCGACGAACGGACGCAGCACGCTGTTGTCGGCCGCAGCGAAGCCTGCGAGATCGGGAATGCGCGCTAGGTTCGCGCGTTCGCGCTCGCCCGCGGCCCCCGGTGCGTGCCCGTAACCGCGCATGAAGTCGATCAGCTGGTGGCGCAACGGCTCGGGCATGCCTTCGCGCACGACCAGCACGCCGGAAGGGATCAGCGTGGAACGCCAGATCACGCGCAGCTGCGTGGCTTCGGAGGGAAAGTTGCGCTGGAACAGGTCGAGGTCGGGGTTGTTGCAGGTCGCCACGTCCACTTCGCCGTTGCTCACCGCGAGCGCGTTGTTCTGGTGATTGCCCACGCGCACGCTGGCGAAGAACGTGTCGGAGTTGAGGCCGTTGGGTGCGAACACTTCGGCTTCCGGGGCCACATAACCGGTGACGGAAAGTGTTTCTCCCCGTGCATAGCGCCAGCGACCGGGCTTGGCGAGCAGGTCTTTGAGCGAACGGATGGGACCATCGGCGCGCACGATCAGCATGGCGACGTTGCCCTTGGCGCCGTCGCTGCGCACGAACTGCGCAACCACGCGCATGTGCTGATGCTCCACCGCCTCGATGGCCAGGCGGCCCGACAGGAAGGCCATGTCCACGCGTTGCTCGCCGATGGCGCCCGACAGCCCGGCGTAACTGCTCACCGATACGGTGGTGACGGGATGGCCCAGCCGGCGCTCCAGGTCTTCCAGCAGCGGACGCCATTGCTCGCGTGATTCCGCCGCGCTGCCGATGGGCAGAATGCCGAAGCGGATGGGGAAACCGCCCGGCGCCTGCACCACCTCATCGGCGCGGATGGAAACGAAAGGCAGCAGCAGGCACGCCAGCCAGATCGCCCGGATCCATGCGCCACACATGCGCCTACAAAGCACCCGCCAAGCCGTTTCCATGCCCGCTCCCAGCGCTCCGCCGTGCTCCTTGTAGCGCGATTGGCAGGCCTCCGCAATTTGTCACACGGGCAGAAGGCGGTAAAAGTTCAGCGCAAAATCGGCAAAGGATACGCGCGCCCTTCGCGGCGCGGCTGGTAACACGGGGCATGGCGATGGAAGGCTTCCGTGTGGCTGTCGGGGTGCCAGCCCGGCAGGCCGGAGAGCGGCAAGGGCCGCAAATCCAGGGGATCGCGCAGCAAGCGCCCCGCCTCGATACCTTGCGCGCAGATGGCGACGGCATCGACGTCGCCCTCGGTCGCCAAGCAGGCCAGCGCCTTCCCTACGAGCAGCTTGCCCGGCGTCAACGCGTGTTCCAGCAAGGCATGGCCGAACAGCTGGACGCTTGCGCGCCCGTCCTGCCAGGCGGCTCTTTCGCGCCAGAACAGGCCATGCCAGTCGTGTTCGTCCCACAAGTCGAGCAAGCGGCGATCGCGCAGGGTCACGATGACGCCGGCCTCGTCGAAGTGCGTCAGCGCGTACTGCGCGCGCGAACGTTCGCGCGTGCCCATTACCGCGATATCGGCCATCTGCCGCGCGTTCAACGCGCGCTTGAGCGCGGGATAGCGCAACCACACCATGGCGTTGAACAGGTCGTGCCAGTTCGCTTCGCGCGTGGCGATCTCGCCTTGCTCGGCGATGCGCTGCTCATAGTGCAAGCCATCGTCCAGCAGCGCCTTCGTCTGCGCGACGAAGCGCTCGCGCTGGCCAGCAGGCCACGCGGCGTTCAAGTCATCGATGGATGGCCAGTGCGCGCCCTCCATCCACGCGGCGTATTCGCGCCAGCCGCACAGCGGCCAGCGCGCGAATACCCGAGGATCAACGCTCTCGCGAGATGGCGCGATGTAGCGCATCACGCCACCGAGTGATCAACCCGCCAGGCGCGCGTGCAGGTCGTGGTCGTCGGCGTCTTCGATCACGACGTCCACGAACTGGCCCGGCTTGAGCAGCTGGCCGTTGGCGATGTGCACCACGCCGTCGATTTCCGGCGCGTCGGCGGCCGAGCGCGCGACGGCGCCGTTGGCGCCGGCCTCATCCACCAGTACCTGCATGGTGCGGCCGATCTTGCGCTGCAGCTTGGCGGCGGAGATTTCCGCCTGCACGGCCATGAACTGCTCCAGGCGATCTTCCTTCAGTTCTTCCGACACCGCGCCCGGCAGCTCGTTGGCCTTGGCGCCATCGACCGGCGAGTAGGCGAAGGCGCCCACGCGGTCGAGCTCGGCTTCACGCAGAAAATCCAGCAGTTCCTCGAACTCGGCATCCGTCTCGCCGGGGAAGCCGACGATGAAAGTGCTGCGGATGGTGAGGTCTGGCACCACTTTGCGCCAGTTGCGGATGCGCTCCAGCGTCTTGTCGATGTTGCCCGGCCGCTTCATCAGCTTGAGGATGCGCGGGCTGGCGTGCTGGAACGGAATGTCGAGGTAAGGAAGGAGCTTGCCCTCCGCCATCAGCGGCATCACTTCGTCCACGTGCGGGTACGGGTAGACGTAGTGCAGGCGCGTCCACACGCCGAGTTCGGACAGGCCTTCGCACAGTTCGGTCATGCGCGTGCGGTAGCTCTTGTCGCGCCACTGGCGTTCGGCGTACTTCACGTCCACGCCGTAGGCGCTGGTGTCCTGCGAGATCACCAGCAGCTCCTTCACGCCGCCCTTCACCAAGCGCTCGGCCTCCAGCAGCACTTCGTCGACCGGACGCGACACCAGGTCGCCGCGCATCGACGGGATGATGCAGAAGCTGCAGCGGTGGTTGCAGCCTTCGGAAATCTTCAGGTACGCGTAGTGCTTGGGCGTGAGCTTCACGCCCGTATCGGGAATGATGTCCAGCAGGGGATTGCGCTTGGGCGGCAACGCGGAATGCACGGCGTTCATCACGCTGGCGTAGTCCTGCGGGCCGGTGATGGCGAGCACGTCCGGATAGGCTTCGCGGATCAGCTCCGAGCGCTTGCCCAGGCAACCGGTGACGATCACCTTGCCGTTCTCGTGCAGCGCCTCGCCGATGGCGTCCAGCGACTCCTGCACGGCGGCATCGATGAAGCCGCAGGTGTTCACCACCACCGCGTCGGCCGCGCCGTAGCTGGGCACGATCTCGTAACCCTCGACCTTCAGCTGGGTAAGGATGCGCTCCGAATCGACGAGTGCCTTGGGGCAACCCAGGCTGACGAAACCGACTTTGGGCGAGACCTGCGACATGGCGTGGAGACCGTAAGCGTGCGGAAAACGGACCATTATATCCCAGCGCAGGGCCAATCCCTGAATGGCTAGAATTTGGCGTCATTACCGCCGCCGAGGACGAGCCATGGGCCAGACCATCAATCTCAACACCACGCGGATGCAGTGCATCAGCGCCTATCTGGCCCAGCCCAAGGGCACGCCCAAGGGTGGCATCGTGGTGATCCAGGAAATTTTCGGCGTGAACGAGCACATCCGCCATGTGGTCGACGGCTTTGCCGAAGCCGGCTATACCGCCATCGCTCCCAGCTTCTTCGATCACCTGGAGACGGGCGTGGAGCTAGGCTACAACGAAGAAGGCTACCAGCGGGGACGCGAGCTGATCACCGAACTGGGCCTGGACCGCGCGGTGGAGGACGTCGCCAGCGCGGCCGAATCGATCTCGTCCGCCGGCCGCATCGGCACCGTGGGCTACTGCTGGGGCGGCACCGTCGCCCTGCTCGCCGCGCTGCGCCTGGGCATGCCTTCGGTGAGCTACTACGGTGCGCGCAACCTGCCTTTTCTTGGCGAAAAACCAAGGGCGCCCGTGATGTTCCATTTCGGCGAGAAGGACAAATCCATTCCGCCGGAGATGGTGCAGAAGCACCGCGAGCTGCTGCCGCAGATGGAGGTATTCACCTATCCCGCCGATCACGCCTTCAATCGCGACGTCGGGCCGCAGTACGACGAAGCGAGCGCCAAGCTGGCCTACAAGCGCACGCTGGCGTTCTTCGACAAGCATCTGGCCGGCGGCGCATGAGCCACGCGGGCTTCGCACTCGACCCGCGCCTCGCGAACGACACGCGCCACGTCGTTTCGCTGGAGCTGTGCGACGTGCTGCTGATGAACGACGCACGCTTTCCCTGGCTGGTGCTCGTACCGCGGCGCGCCGGCATGGCCGAGATCTGCGACCTGTCGCCGGACGAACAGACCATGCTCTGGCGCGAAGTGACGCTGGCATCGCAGGCGCTGCGCGCACAGGGCGACTTCGACAAGCTCAACCTCGGCGCGCTGGGCAATATCGTGCGCCAGTTGCACGTGCACGTGGTCGGCCGGCGCGAAGGCGATGCGGCGTGGCCCGGCCCGGTATGGGGCAACGGCACCGCCCTGCCCTATGGCGAAGACGCGCTGGCGTCGCTGCTGCAAGGCCTGCGCGACGCGCTTGGCTAAGTGGCTTCCCCCAAAAAAAAAGCCCGCGGAATCCGCGGGCCTTTTCGTGTTGCCGGATGGCTTACATGTGCTGCTGCGGCGGCGGCGCATCGGCCTTCACCGGCGCCTTGTAGTCTTCCAGCTCACGCGCCTTGGTATCGACCACGCTGATCTTCTTCAGCGTGCCGCCATCGTCGTAGTACACGGTGAAGCCGTAGTCCAGCTGCAGGCGCGCCATGTACTGCAGATGCTGCTTGCGGATCTTGGAGTCGTCGCTGGGCTCCAGCAGCACCGTCTTGGGCAGCTTGCCCTGGTCCTTGAGGTAGGCGAAGTGGCTGCCGGTATCCAGCGCCGACAGCACGGCGCCATCCACGACGAACTGGCCGCTCTTGTAGGCCTGGATCACCGCGTCGAACTGGCTCTTCATGTCCGCGGTGCGCACTTCGTCCTTGGCGCTGCCGCGGTGGCAACCGGCCAGCACCAGCATGCTGCCCAGCAGGATGGCTGCGCCCGCGCGGGTCAGCAGCGTGGAAAAACGGGTCATGCGGTGTCTCCTGCAATGCATCGAAGTGAACATGGTGAGTTTAGCGCCAGCCCGGCTCCGCGCAGGGAGCCCGGAAGGCAACCGTTCAGGTGAGCCCGACGGACGTGAAGGGTTCAGGTGCGGGGCAGCGTCACGCCCTGCTGGCCCTGGTACTTGCCGCCGCGATCCTTGTAGCTGGTCTCGCATTCCTCGTCGGATTCGAGGAAGAGCATCTGCGCCACGCCCTCGTTGGCGTAGATTTTCGCGGGCAGCGGCGTGGTGTTGGAGAACTCCAGCGTCACGTGGCCTTCCCACTCCGGCTCCAGCGGCGTCACATTGACGATGATGCCGCAGCGCGCGTAGGTGCTCTTGCCCAGGCAGATGGTGAGCACCTTGCGCGGAATGCGGAAGTACTCGACCGTGCGCGCCAGCGCGAAGGAATTGGGCGGAATGATGCACACATCCGCCTCCACGTCGACGAAGCTGGTCGGATCGAACGCCTTCGGGTCGACGATGGTGGAGTTGATGTTGGTGAAGATCTTGAACTCGCGCGCGCAACGCACGTCGTAGCCGTAGCTGGAGGTGCCGTACGACACCAGCTTGGTGTTGTCGCGCGTCTTGATCTGGCCCGGCTCGAACGGCTCGATCATGCCGTGCTGCTCGGCCATGCGGCGGATCCACTTGTCGGATTTGATGCTCACTCGGGCTCCCGAAGGGCTGGTCTGTCGCGCCGGACGGCGTAAAGACCGGGAAAATAGCGGAAAGGGAGGGTGGGCCGCCAGTCGGGGGCGCGCCGGGAACAGGAGGTGGGCGGTTTTCGGGCGGACCTTGAAACCTGGGGCGAGCGCCCGCCCCTTACCCCGGCCCGCTCCCCCGAAGGAGAGAGGCAGAAGCCGTCGCCCCCTCAGGGCGCGCCCTGCACCATGATCTTGCCCAGCCCCAGCGACTTGTTGCGGGGCATCCGCGACAACCGTCCCGCGGCGTTGCGGGCGATCTCCCGATAGCGCGCCGCCAGGTCCGAATCCGGCATGGCCGCCACGGTCGGCGTGCCGCCGTCGGCCTGCTCGCGGATGCAGATATCCAGCGGCAGCGAACCCAGGTAGGCCACGTTGTACTGCTCGGCCATGCGCGCGCCGCCGCCCTCGCCGAAGATGTGTTCCTCGTGGCCGCACTGGGAACACACGTGCGTGGCCATGTTCTCCACCACGCCGAGCACCGGCACCTCGACCTTCTCGAACATCTTGAGCGCCTTGCGGGCATCGAGCAGGGCGATGTCCTGCGGCGTGGTGACGATCACCGCGCCAGATACCGGCACTTTCTGCGAGAGCGTGAGCTGGATGTCGCCCGTGCCCGGCGGCAGGTCGACGATCAGGTAATCAAGCTGCTCCCAGCGGCTGTCGTTCAACAGCTGCATCATGGCCTGCGTGACCATGGGGCCGCGCCAGATCATCGGCGTCTCCTCCTCGATGAGGAAACCGATGGACATGGCCTGCAGGCCGTGCGCTTCCAGCGGAATGATGGTCTTGCCGTCCGGCGACTGCGGCCTGCCGCTGATGCCGAGCATGCGCGGCTGGCTGGGGCCGTAGATGTCGGCGTCCAGCACGCCGACCTTGGCGCCTTCGGCGGCCAGCGCCAGCGCCAGGTTGGCGGACACCGTGGACTTGCCCACGCCGCCCTTGCCCGAAGCCACCACGATGACGTTCTTCACGCCCGGCTGCGGCGCCAGCGTGCCCTGCACCTTGTGCGCGTGGACGCGCGTGCCGACGGACACCGAGGCCGTGGCGATGGCCGGGTCGGCTTCCAGGGCGCGCTTGATGGTGGCGGCCACCGCATCGGCCACGCTCCGTGCCGGATAGCCGAGCTGGATGTCCACCGAGACGCGGTCGCCATCCACGCCCACGGCGCGCACGGCATCGGCGAAAGGAGCACCGGTATGGGAATCAACGAGTTCGCCGAGAATGCGGCGGACCAGGGCTTCGCTCGCCTGCGTCATATCGGAATCTGGGGCCTGTCAGGGGAAGGGCCTATTATGCCAGCCCTGCCCCGCAGGCCGCCTGCGCTGCTTTCGCATTGCAGCTTGACGGGCTCGCGCGAGGTCGGTCAGGCTCCGAACATACGCTTTCGTACGGGAGGATCATCCATGAAGTCACTGCTCCGCGCCGCCGTCGTCGCCGGTCTCCTGCTGGGCGCCAGCGCCGCCTTTGCGGCCGAGGTCACTCCGGTCGGCACCTGGAAAACCATCGACGATGAGACGGGCAAGCCCAAGTCCATCGTGAAGATCACCGACGAAGGCGGCGAGCTGAAGGCCACCGTGCTGGAAGTGCTGCAATCCGACGAGGGCCCGCACCCGATCTGCAAGAACTGCGACGGCGAGCGCAAGGACAAGCCGATCGAGGGCATGAACATCATGTGGGGCGTGCACAAGGACGGCGACGCCGTCTGGGACGGCGGCAAGATCCTCGACCCCAAGACCGGCAAGATCTACAAGGTGAAGCTGCAGCCCAGCGAAGACGGCAGCAAGCTCACCGTGCGCGGCTACATCGGCTTCTCGCTGCTGGGCCGCAGCCAGGAGTGGCAGCGTCAGCCGTAAGCGCTCGCTCCATATCGACCACACGTACCATTTTCCCTCACCGTCATTCCGGCGAAAGCCGGAATCCAGTGCCTTTAGGCCTACTCGCGACACATAACGTCAAAGTCGCTGGATTCCGGCTTTCGCCGGAATGACGGTGAGGGGAATATGCCCTTGCGGCAAACATGGAGATTGCTGCAAGCAACACTGTGCAGAAGCGCGCTTGGGCGCCCCTGCAAACAAGCGCAAGGCTTTCAGCCCGCCGTCGCCTCGGCGCGATGCACCGCCACGCCCCTTGCCGTGAAGGCCGCACGCGTGGCCTTGTCCGCCGAATGCTCCACCACCAGGTGCTGCACGCGCGCCAGTTCGGCCACCTGATGCGCCGCGACGGCGCCCAGCTTGTCGTCGGTGGCCACAACCACGGTTTCGTCGCTGGCCTCGATCATCGCGCGCTTGAACAGCGACTCCTCGCTGTCGAATCCCCACAGGCCATGCGCGGCATCGACCGCGCAGGCACCCGGAAAACACAGGTCGGCGCGCACCCGGCGCACCTGATCCACCGCCTGCGCGCCCGTCGCGCCGCCGATGGCCACATCGATGCGGCCGCCAATCAGCAACACGTCGAAGCCTTCGCGGTCCAGTAGTACCTGGGCGATGTGCGGCGCGTTGGTGATCACGGTAAGCCGCGCATCGCGCGGCAAGGCCGCGGCAATCGCTGCGTTGGTGCTGCCGGCGTCGATCAACAGCGTCTGCCCGGCCTGCACCAGGCTCGCGGCCTTGCGCGCCAGCGCCTCCTTGCGTGCGGAGTGCTCGTGGCGGCGCTGTTTCAGCGGCGTGAGCGTGACCGCCGGCAGCAGCGCGCCGCCATAGACGCGCTTGCACAGTCCCAGCGCGGCCAGCTCGCGCAGGTCGCGGCGGATGGAGTCCTCCGACACCTCGAACGCCACCGCCAGTTCCGCCGCCACCACGCGCCCTTCCGCGCGCAGGCGTTCGAGGATGCGCTGCTGTCGTTCTTCCGGCAACGCATTGCTGTCCACTGCGGACGACTTAACCATGGGAAGCCTCGTTGACGGATGCGTCCAGCAGTTGCAGTTCGATCAGCCGCCGGCGCAGGCCCTCGGCGTCGCGGAACCACCAGCCTTGCATGCCCAGCGCTTCGGCGGCGGCCACGTTGCGCGCCGAATCGTCGATGTACAACGCCCTGGCGGGATCCACCGCATAGCGCTCCAGCAAGCGCTGGTAGATGCGCGGATCGGGCTTGATCAGCTTTTCCTCGCCAGATACGACGATGCCTTCGAACCATTGCAGGAACGCAAACCGCTGCCGGGCAATGGGAAAGGTTTCCTGCGACCAGTTGGTCAGCGCCAGCAGGCGCACGCCGCGGTCACGCAGGGCCGCGAGCAGCGCGACGCTTTCTTCCAGCGCGCCGACCAGGGTTTCTTCCCAGCGCAGGTGATAGGCGTCGATCAGGTCGGCGTGCTCGGGGAAACGCTCGCGCAGCAGCGCCGTCGCTTCCGCCCAGGGGCGGCCCGCGTCCTGCTGCTCGTTCCATTCGCTGCTGCAGACCTCGCGCAGGAACCACTCCATCTGCGCTTCGTCCGCGATCAGTTGCCGGTAGAGCCTGCGCGGATCCCAGCCGATCAGGACATTGCCCAGGTCGAAGATCACGGTGTCGACTTGCTTGCTCATCGCTTCACGATCCTTGCCGAAAGTCCCACCAGCACCAGCAGGCCCGCCACGCCGGCGAAGGCGACCGGCAAACTGCTCGCATGCGCCACAAAACCGATCAATGCCGGGCCGCTCAACAGACCCGCGTAGCCGAGCGTGGTGGCCGTGGCAATGGCGATGGCCGGCGGCGTGCCCGGCAGGCGCCCTGCCGCACTGAACATCACCGGCACGATGTTGGACGCGCCCAGACCAATGAGTACGAAACCCGCCAGCGATGCCGGCGCACCGGAAACGCAGGCCACCAGCAGAAAGCCCGCGGCGGCCAGCGCCGCGCCGATGCGCACGGCCCACTCCGGACCGTAGCGGCCCACGATGCGATCGCCCGTCAGTCGGCCCGTGGCCATCGCCACGGAGAAGCACGCATAGCCGAAGCCGGCGGATGCCGGCGACACGCCGCGGAAATCGCGCAGGAACACGGCGCTCCAGTCGAGCATCGCGCCCTCCGCGAGAAAACTGACGAAACACAGCAGCCCAAGCAACCACGCCAGCGCATGCGGCATGCCCAGAGGTTCCTTGGGCACGTCGTGCGCGGCTGGCGCGTCATCGAGCAGATCGCCGCGCAGCCACAGCACGATCATCACCAGCAGCGCGGCGATGGCGCTGGCGGCAAACCCGAGCGGCATGCCCAGCGCGAGCAATCCGCTCATCACCGCCGCGCCAGTCAGGCCACCCACGCTGAACAGGCCGTGGAAGCCGGACATCAACCGTCCGCCATCGTGACGCTCCACGTCCACCGCGTGTGCGTTCATCGCCACGTCGACCGCGCCGAGCATCACGCCGAAATACAGCAAGGCGGCGATCAGGCCCGCGATGCTCGGCACCACGGCCAGCACCGGCAGCGCGGCGCACATGAGCAGGCCCGAGGCGACGATCACCATGCGATTGCCCAGCTTGTGCGCCAGCCAGCCCACGAACGGCATGGAAAGCATCGAGCCGCCCCCGAACGCGAGCAGCGCCAGGCCAAGCTGGGCATCGTCCAGTCCCAGGCGCGCCTTGGCGTACGGCACCATCGGCGCCCAGGCGGACATGCCGATGCCCGACACCAGAAAGATCAGCCGCGTCGCCCGCTTGGCGCCCGAAATCACCGGGCCGGCGGCGGGTGCGCGTAAAGTGTCGCTGGACGCTTCCACGGGGCTTCCTTCAAAAGAACGGACACAAATGTATTAAATCGTGCACAAACGTGCAACACCCGCTGCGCATCCCGACGTCGGCCGCGGATCGACAGCGCACGCCGGCCACCATGGCATGCATGCGGGCAACGACACGACAAGGACTGTTTCGCATGACCACGGTTTTCACCCACGCCGTTGTGCCCCTCATGCTTGGCGCGGCAATGGGGCGTCGACGCATCAGCAGTCGCCTGCGGGTCGCCGGCGCGGTAGCGGCGATGCTGCCCGATGCGGATGTGCTCGCCTTCCACCTGCATATTCCCTACGCCGATGCGTTCGGCCATCGCGGCGCCACGCACTCCCTCGCCTTCGCCGCCATGCTCGGCCTGCTGGCGGCGTGGGCGTACCGCTGGCTGGACAGCACGCCACGGCGCGCGGGATGGTTCGTCGGCCTCGCCACGCTTTCCCATCCGCTGCTCGACGCCTGCACGGACGGCGGCCTTGGCGTCGCGCTTTGGTGGCCTTTCAGCGATGCACGCTGGTTTGCGCCGTTTCACCCCATCGCGGTGTCGCCCATCGGCGCGCGCTTCTTCAGCGAGCGCGGCGCGCAGGTGATCGCCTCAGAGCTGTGCTGGGTGTGGCTGCCGGTGGGCGTGCTCGCCGTCTGCATCCTGCTGGCGCGACGGGCGTCCAAACGGGCGTGATGCGGCCCGCGCGGCAACGCATGCCATAATGGACAACCCCGTCCATCAAGACCGTTGCCGCCCCATGAGCCGACGCCTTCTCGTCACCAATGCGCTGCCCTATGCCAATGGCCCGCTACACCTGGGCCATCTGCTGGGCTACATCCAGGCCGATATCTGGGTGCGCGCGCAGCGGATGCAGGGCAACGAGGCCGTCTACGTCTGCGCGGACGACGCCCACGGCACGCCGATCATGCTGGCCGCGGAAAAGGCCGGCCTGTCGCCGGAGACATACATCGAGGAGATCCGCATCGGCCACGAGGCGGATTTCGCGGCCTTCGGCGTGGCGTTCGACCATTACCACTCCACGCATTCGGAAGAGAACCGCGAGCTGGCCTCGCTGATCTACACGCGCCTGCGCGACGGCGGCTTCATCGCGCGCCGCGACATCCAGCAGTTGTTCGACCCGGAAAAGGACATGTTCCTGCCGGACCGCTACATCAAGGGCACCTGCCCCAACTGCAAGACGCCCGACCAGTACGGCGACAACTGCGAGAACTGTGGCGCGACCTACGCGCCCACCGACCTGATCAACCCCTACTCGGTGATGTCCGGCGCCACTCCCGTGCTGCGCGATTCGGAGCATTACTTCTTCGAGCTGGGCAAGTTCGAGCCGCTGCTGCGCGACTGGTTCGCCGGCAAGTTCACCGATGGCCAGCCGGTGGCGAACAGCGGCGTGGTGGCCAAGCTGCGCGAATGGCTGGATGGCGGTTTGAAGGACTGGGACATCTCCCGCGATGCGCCCTACTTCGGCTTTCCCATCCCCGATGCGCCGGGCAAGTATTTCTATGTGTGGCTGGATGCGCCGGTCGGCTACCTCGCCAGCTTCAAGGCGCTGTGCGACCGCACCGACCTGAAGTTCGAGGATTTCCTCAGCGTCGACAGCCGCGCCGAGATGCACCACTTCATCGGCAAGGACATCATCAACTTCCACGGCCTGTTCTGGCCGGCCATGCTGCATGGCGCGAATTTCCGCACGCCGACGGCGCTGCACGTCAACGGCTACCTGACCGTCAACGGCGCGAAGATGTCCAAGTCGCGCGGCACCTTCATCAAGGCGCGCACCTACCTGGACGCCGGCCTGCATCCGGAATTCCTGCGCTACTACTTCAGCACCATGCTGAGCGACACGCCGGTGGACGTGGACCTGGACCTCAAGACCTTCGAGGAACGCGTCAACTCGCACCTGGTCGGCAAATGGGTGAACATCGCCAGCCGCACGGCGGGCTTCGTGCACAAGTTCTTCGACGGCCGCCTGGCGCCCGCGTTCAGCGCGCAGGAGCAGGAGCTGTGGCGCGAACTGCTTTCGCTCTATGGCGACGTGCCCGCGCTCTACAACGCCAAGGACTTCGCCGAAGTGGCGCGCCGCTTCGTGACCATGGCCGACATGGTCAACGGCTACATCGCCGCCCAGGCGCCGTGGGCCATGGCCAAGGACGAATCGCGCCGCGAGGAACTGCACCAGGTGTGCTCGTTCGCACTGGCCGCGTTCCGCCTGCTGGCCGGCCTGCTCAAGCCCGTGGTGCCCGCCACGGTGGAAGCCGCCGAGCGCTTCCTCGCCGCGCCGATCAACGGCTTCGACGATGCGCGCGCCGAACTGCACAACCACACCATCAACACGTTCGAGCCCCTGCTCGGCCGCATCGATCCCAAGCACGTCGAGGCCATGGTGGAGGCGTCCAAGGATTCCCTTGCCCCTGCCGAAGCCAAGCCCGCGCCGAAGAAAGCCAGAGAAGAAAAAGCCAAGCCCATGACCGAAGCCACCGCCACGCCCACCGCTGAAACCGCCGTCATCGGCATCGACGATTTCGCCAAGCTCGACCTGCGCATCGGCAAGGTCACCACCTGCGAATTCGTGGACGGTTCGGACAAGCTGCTGCGCTTCGAACTGGATGCCGGCCCGCTGGGCACGCGCCAGATCTTCTCCGGTATCCGCGCCGCCTATGGCGAGCCGGAAAAACTGGTCGGCCGCAACGTGGTGTTCATCGCCAACCTCGCGCCGCGCAAGATGCGCTTCGGCCTGTCCGAGGGCATGATCCTGTCCGCCGGCGACGGCGGCAGCGACCTGTTCCTGCTCGACGCGGACCAGGGCGCGAAGCCGGGCGCCACCGTCCGCTGAGTCTCGCGCCGCCATGTCGCTGGCCGACCGCATCGACGCCCTGCTGCCGCAGACGCAATGCGAACAATGCGGCTACCACGGCTGCCGCCCCTACGCGGAGGCGATCGCGCGTGGCGAGGCGAAGATCAACCAGTGCCCGCCGGGCGGCGCGGCGGGCATTGCGAAGCTGGCGCAGTTGCTCGACGTGCCGGTGTTGCCGCTCGATCCCGAACACGGCATCGAAAAGCCGCGCACGCTCGCACGCATCATCGAGGCCGATTGCATCGGCTGCACCAAGTGCATCCAGGCCTGCCCGGTGGACGCCATCGTCGGCGCATCCAAGCTGATGCATACGGTGATGCGCGAGGACTGCACCGGTTGCGAGCTGTGCGTGCCCGCCTGCCCGGTGGATTGCATCGTGGTCGAACCCATGCCGCAGTCGCAGGTGCACGACCTTGCCCATGCCGATGCCGCGCGCCTGCATTTCCAGCGCCGCGAGGCGCGGCTGGCGCGCGAGCAGGCACAACGGGAGGCCGAACTCGCGGCGCGCAAGGCGCAGGTCTCGGCAACGCAGACACCGGCCAATCCCGTGCTTGCCGCGCTGGCGCGGGCCAAGGCGAAACAACAAGGAAAACCGTCGTGAAGAAAGCCGACGTCGTCGAGCTGTTCACCCGCCTGCGCGAACTCGATCCCCACCCCACCACGGAACTGCACTACAGCACGCCGTTCGAGCTGCTGGTGGCGGTGGCGCTGTCGGCGCAGGCCACCGACGTGGGCGTGAACAAGGCGACGAAGAAACTGTTTCCCGTGGCCAACACGCCTCAGGCGATGCTCAAGCTGGGCGAGGAAAAGCTCAAGCAGTACATCTCCACCATCGGCCTGTTCAATGGCAAGGCCAAGAATGTCATCGCCATGAGCCGCATCCTGGTGGAGCAGTACGGCGGCGAGGTGCCCGCCACGCGCGAGGCCCTGGAGGCCCTGCCCGGCGTGGGCCGCAAGACGGCCAACGTGGTGCTCAACACGGCCTTCGGCCATCCCACCATCGCCGTGGACACGCATATCTTCCGCGTCGCCAACCGCACCGGGTTGGCCCCCGGCAAGGACGTGCGCGCGGTGGAAGACAAGCTGGAGAAAGTGGTACCGCTGGAATTCAAGCAGGACGCGCACCACTGGCTGATCCTGCACGGCCGCTACGTGTGCAAGGCGCGCAAGCCCGATTGTCCGCAGTGCGTGATCCGCGACCTGTGTCGCTACAAGGACAAGACGCCAGCCTGAGGCGCACTCGCAAATTTCTGCGATCCGCTATCGGGGCAGTCTTCACCGAGTGGCCCGCCATATACGAGGCAACGGCAGGCATGGAGAGGCAAACGCGGTCACCGAGGGACGCGACGCGGCACCACGTCACGGCATCGACATACTCCGCACTCAAGAGTGACCGTTTCGCATGCAACTACACGCGCGTGGCGGAACTGTCCTCGCGCAAGTGCGCTTCATCGAACACCGACACAACGCGCCGCGTGCCGGTCCGCATGCTGTCATGCGCGCAACGCCTTGGTTGCGGCCAGACGACATCGCGCTGCAAAAAAGCATGACGAGTGGCATAGAACAGGCCATGTAATGCGGAAAACCTCATGAATCCCTCAGTGTTTCGCGCAAGTTCATCAAGCTTGACGCGACCTGACAGCCTAAGGTCAAACCTCCCCCGGAACTCCCCGTCAGGAGGCCTCACCATGAAGCGCACCATCCTCACCGCTGTCGTGGCTGCCGTTGGACTCGCCTGCGTTGGCCAGGCACAAGCCACTGTCGAAACCTATACCGTCGACCTCAACGGCTATGCCGTGGTCGGTTTCGTAGGCAACACCCCGGAAGACTATGCACGCGCCCAGCAGCAGGCGAACAGTTGGGAAACGCAGCGTCACCTGATGCTGAAGCCGCAGTCCATGAAGGCCGTGGCCATCGACGAATCGCAAGGTGTCGCGCTCAACCAGACCCAGTTGCGTGATGCCATCGTGCAGGCCGCGCTCGCCAAGACGCCTTGAGCTCACCGCGCATTCACCTTTCGGCAGCGCCGCGCATGGGCGCTGAAACAGGAAGGAAGACGGCGAACCGGCAGGCTCGCCGTTTTTCTTTGCATCACGCGGATTGACGGCGCGCGTCTCACTTGCCAACGTGACGCCCGGGCAGGCAAAAGATCCACAAAAGGTAGCTTGCGGATCATGTATGCGGGCAAGGCGCGGGCCATGCCTTCGCCGGGTCAGACACGGGTGTCATTGGCATGCACATTCTGTTGGTGGAAGACGATGCCGAGCTGGGCGGCGCGATCAAGCACGCACTGGAGCACCAGTCCTACGCGGTGACCTGGCTTCGCGACGGCCGCGAGGCCATGGAGGCCCTGCGCGGCGACCCCATGGACCTGGTCCTGCTCGACCTGGGCCTGCCCGGCAAGGATGGCCTGGAAGTGCTGGCCGAAGCCCGGCGCGCCGGCGTGAAGACTCCGGTGCTGGTGATGACCGCGCGCGACGCGCTGGAGATGCGCATCCGCGGTTTGGATCTGGGCGCCGACGATTATCTGGTCAAGCCGTTCCATCTCGGCGAGCTGGCCGCGCGCATCCGCTCCCTGACCCGGCGCACGCAAGGCCTGGCCGACAACCTTGTCGAAGTGGGCGGGTTGCGCCTGAACCTGGCCACGGCGGAAGTCGAATTCCGCGGCGAACGGGTCACGCTGACGCGGCGCGAATTCGCCCTGCTCCGCGTGCTGATGGAGCGCGCCGGCCGCATCGTGCGCCGCGAGACGCTGGAGAACTCCGTCTACGGCCTGGATACCATCGTCGAGCGCAACGCCATCGAGGTGCAGGTGCACTGGCTGCGTCGCAAGCTCAGCCCGGAAGTGATCCACACCGTGCGCGGCATCGGCTACATGATTCCGCGCGAGCCGCAATAGTGACTCCGCACCCCGCCAGCCTTCGCACCCGTCTCACCTGGCTCATCATCGCGGTGATGGTCGCCGTGCTGATTCCGCTGGGCTGGATCAGCTATCGCCGCGAACTGCGCGAAATGAACGAACTGCTCGATGGCCGCCTGGCCCAGGCCGGCCGCACGCTGGGCACGCTGATAGCCCACGGCCAGCTGCCGCTGCGCGATGCCGACCTACAGGCCATCCAGCAGAACGGCGACAAGCATGGCCACGGCGTGGTGGTGTCCGTGCATCCGCGCAACTACGAGCCGGAAGTGGGCTTCCAGGCCTACGACCCGCAAGGCGAGCTGATCGCCGCCACCTCCAATTTCGCCGACCTCTCCCCGCCCACCACCGAAGAGCGCGGTTTTCGCGACATCCAGCACGAAGGCCGGCAGTGGCGCACGTTTACGTTGCAGAATCGCGCGAACCTGGTGATACGCATCGGCGAGCGCTCGGACAACCGCAGCGATATCGTGCGCGGCCTGGTCATCGAACACGCGCTGCCGCTGCTGATCGGCCTGCCGCTGCTCGCCCTGCTGGTGAGCCTGGCGGTGAAGCGCGGCCTGCGCCCGGTCGCCGTGCTCACCGACATGCTGGACCGGCGCACGCCCGGCAGCCGCAAGCCCATGCCCGCCGAAGTCGCACCGAGCGAAATCAAGCCACTGATCGTCGCGCTCAACCAGCAACTGGAACGGCTGGAAGACGCGCTGGATCGCGAACACCGTTTCGCCACCGACGTCGCGCACGAACTGCGCACGCCCCTGGCCGCGACGATGATCCATCTCGAAAGCGCGATGATCAGCAACGACCCGACCGAGGTCGAGTTCACCGTGCGCCATGCCCAGCAGAGCATGGCGCGACTGGCGCGCCGCATCGAACAGATCCTGGCCATGGCGCGGCTGGAAGCCGGCGCGGCATCGCAGCAGCGCACGCCGATGGACCTGATCCGCATCGCCACTGAGGTGATCGAGGAGCTGGCCCCGCTGATCGTCGACAAGGACATCGAAGTCGGCCTGACGCACGGCAACGACATGATCATCGTGCCCGGCCACGAGGTGGCGCTGGCCGCCATGTTCCGCAACCTGATCGAGAATGCCCTGCGCTATACCGAAGCGGCGGGCCAGGTCGACATCTCACTCCGACGCGAGGGCGGCGAGGCGATCATCGACATCTACGACAACGGCCCGGGCATTCCCGAGGACAAACGACAAGCGGTATTCCAGCGCTTTCACCGCGAAGTGGAAAGCGCGACGCGCGGATACGGCCTGGGCCTGAGCATCGTGCAACGTGCAATCGAGCTGCACGATGCCTCGATCGAGCTGCTGGAGTCGCCGCTGGGGCGCGGGTTGCTGGTGCGGATACGGATGGCGGCGCTGGTGGGCTGAGGCTGGGTTTTCCGCCAGGGCAAAGTCACTGCATCCCCGCCTTCGCGGGGATGACGGTGAGGGGGTGTTGAGGAGTGCGGAAGATTGGGGGTCGCCGCGGCTCTTGATCGTCATCCCCGCGAAGGCGGGGATCCAGCGACTTTCCTTCCATTCCCGCATAGCCCCAAACAGCCAGCCTTCATCCCCCCAAAAGGTTTCCACAAGCATGCACTGCGATCATCCCGGCCGCTGATGCAACGCTGGAATCCCCCATGCTTGGCCTCGTCCGAATTGCCCTGTCGCGCCCGCTGACCTTTATCGTGCTGGCCGTGCTCATCCTTATCGCCGGCCCGCTGGCGGCATGGCGCACGCCCACCGATATCTTCCCGAACATCGGCATTCCGGTGATCAGCGTGGTGTGGAGCTACAACGGCCTGCCGCCCGATCAGATGTCAGGCCGCGTCGTGTACTACTACGAACGCCAGCTCAGCACGTCGGTCAACAACATCGAGCACATCGAGTCGCAGTCGCTGCCGGGCATGGGCATCGTGAAGATCTTCTTCCAGCCCGGCGTGGACATCCGCACCGCCACCGCGCAGGTCACGTCGATCTCGCAGACCGTGCTCAAGCAGATGCCGCCGGGCATCACGCCGCCGCTGATCCTCAACTACAACGCCTCGACCGTGCCCATCCTGCAGATGGCGCTGTCGAGCCAGAGCATGTCGGAGGCGAAGATCCTCGACCAGGGCCTCAACGTGATGCGACCGATGCTGACTTCGGTGCCCGGCGTGGCCGTGCCCACGCCTTATGGCGGCGCCGCGCGACAGGTCACGCTCGATCTCGATCCGCGCGCGCTCGCCGCGGATGGCCTTTCCGCGCAGGATGTCAGCAATGCGCTGGCGGCGCAGAACCAGATCATCCCGGTCGGCACCGCCAAGATCGGCACGTACGAATACCACGTGCAGCTCAACAACAGCCCCGAGGCCGTCAACGAGTTGAACCAGCTGCCGGTGAAGACCGTGCACGGTGCGACCATCACCATCGGCGACGTGGCCCACGTGCGCGACGGCGCCGCGCCGCAGACCAACGTGGTGCGCGTGGACGGCAAGCGCGCGGTGCTGATGCCAGCGCTGAAGGTGGGCGAAGCCTCCACGCTGGCCGTGGTGTCCGGCATCAAGGCGCTGATGCCGCTGGTGCGCGAAACGCTGCCGGACAACCTCAAGGTGACCTTGCTGAGCGACCAGTCGGCCTTCGTGAAGTCGGCCATTTCCTCGGTGGCGCGCGAGGGCATCATCGCGGCGCTGCTCACCTCGGTGATGATCCTGATCTTCCTGGGCAGCTGGCGCTCCACCGTGATCATCGCGGTGTCGATTCCGCTGGCGATTCTTTCCGCCATCGCGCTGCTGTCGGCCACCGGCCAGACGCTCAACGTGATGACGCTGGGCGGCCTGGCGCTGGCCGTGGGCATCCTGGTGGACGATGCCACTGTCACCATCGAGAACATCAACTGGCACCTGGAACAGGGCAAGAGCGTCCACGATGCGATCATGGACGGTGCGAAACAGATCGTGACGCCCGCCTTCGTTTCGCTGCTGTGCATCTGCATCGTGTTCGTGCCGATGTTCCTGCTCAACGGCATCGCGGGCTTCCTGTTCCGCCCGATGGCGCTGGCGGTGATCTTCGCCATGGTGTCCTCGTTCGTGCTGTCGCGCACCCTGGTGCCGACGCTGGCGATGTACCTGCTCAAGCCGCATCACACCGAGAACGGCCCCGGCGATCATCCGGAAGACGAGTACATCAACCATCACGAGGGCGACCAGCCGGCCAAGCGCAGGCGCGGCGCCTTGCTCAGCGCACTGGTCGCGTTCCAGCAGGGCTTCGAACACCGCTTCGCCAAAGTGCGCGATGTCTATCACGCGACGCTCAGCGTGGCGCTCAACCACCGCAAGCAATTCGTGATCGGGTTCCTGGCCTTCGTGCTCGCTTCCTTCGCGCTGGTGCCCTTGCTGGGCCGCGACTTCTTCCCGGACGTGGACGCCGGCGCCATCGCCCTGCATGTGCGCGCACCGATGGGCACGCGCGTGGAGGAAACCGCCGCCGAGTTCGACCGCATCGAAACGGCGATTCGCAAGGTCATTCCGCCCGATCAGCTCGATACGGTGATCGACAACATCGGCCTGCCGCTGTCCGGCGTGAACATGGTCTACAACTCCAGCGGCACCATCGGCCCGCAGGATGGCGACATCCAGGTCGAGCTGAAGGAGAACCACGCGCCCACCGCCGATTTCGTGCGCGAACTGCGGGCGAAGTTGCCGCGTGAATTCCCCGGCACCGAGTTCGCCTTCCTGCCGGCGGACATGAGTTCGCAGATCCTCAACTTCGGTGCGCCGGCGCCGCTGGACGTCACCATCTCCGGTCGCGACCTGAAAGCTAACGAGTCCTATGCCACGGCGATCATGAAGCGCCTGCGCCAGGTGCCCGGCATCGCGGACGTGCGCCTGCAGCAGAGCACCAGCTACCCGCAGCTCAATGTCACGGTGAACCGCACGCGCGCCGGCCTGCTCGGCGTCACCGAACGCGATGTCACCAACACCATGGTAGCTTCGCTGGCCGGCAGTTCGCAGGTGGCACCGACGTTCTGGCTCAACCCGAAGAACGGCGTGTCCTATCCCATCGTCGCGGCCACGCCGCAGTACAAGATGGACACCATGGCCGACCTTGCCGGCCTGCCGGTGACGCCGGCGGGCACGGGCGCGAGCCAGGTGCTCGGCGGCCTTGCCACGTTCAGGCGCGTGCCCAGCGCGGCTGTGGTGTCGCACTACAACATCATGCCGTCGTTCGACATATACGCCTCCGTGCAGGATCGCGACCTCGGCGCCGTCGCCAGCGACGTGCAGAAGGTGCTCGATCAGTTCGCCGCCACGCGCCCCAAGGGCACGCTCGTCAGCCTGCACGGCCAGGTCGGCACCATGAACGAGGCCTTCGGCGGCCTGGTCTTCGGTCTGGTCGGCGCCATCGTGCTGATCTATCTGCTCATCGTGGTGAACTTCCAGTCGTGGCTGGACCCGTTCGTGATCATCACCGCCCTGCCCGCCGCGCTGGCCGGCATCGTGTGGATGCTGTTCCTCTCGCACACCACGTTGTCCGTGCCGGCGCTCACTGGCGCCATCATGTGCATGGGCGTGGCGACCGCCAACTCCATTCTGGTGGTCAGCTTCTGCCGCGAACGGCTGGCCGAGCACGGCGATGCGGTAAAGGCCGCGCTCGAAGCCGGCTTCACACGCTTCCGCCCGGTCTGCATGACCGCGCTGGCGATGATCATCGGCATGCTGCCGATGGCGCTGACGCAGGAACAGAACTCGCCGCTGGGCCGCGCCGTCATCGGCGGCCTGCTGTTCGCCACCTTCGCCACCCTGCTCTTCGTGCCGGTGATCTTCAGCATCGTGCATGGCCGCGAGCAGGCGCAGACCCGATTCGATTCCGCTCTGGGAGAACCCGTCCATGTCGCATGACGCCACCATCGCAACGCCTGCGCGAACGCCGAAGCTGGGCCGCGCGGTACGCATCGGTCTGGCCGTTGCCGTCATTGCCACCATCGCCGGCATCTCGGTGCGCGCCTATGACTACCATCGCGTGGTCAAGTGGACCGACGCGCAGATCACGCCCACCGTGCAGCTGGTGACGCCGGAGAACAGCGGCGATCATCAGGCCATGACCCTGCCCGGCCATCTGGACGCCTGGATCAGCGCGCCCATCCACGCGCGCGTGAGCGGCTACCTGAAGAGCTGGAGCCGCGACATCGGCAGCCAGGTCGCGGCCGGCCAGTCGCTGGCGGAAATCGACACGCCGGAACTGGACCAGCAGTTCGAGCAGGCCAAGGCGAACCTGGCGCGTGCGCAGGCCAATGCGCGTCTTGCCGTGCTCACCGACAAACGCTGGAAGAACCTGCTCGCCTCCAACTCGGTGTCCAAGCAGGAAGCCGATGAAAAAGCCGGCGAAGCCGAAGCCGCGCAAGCCAACGTGCTGGGCGCGCAGGCCGACGTCGATCGCATCGCCGCACTGGAAGCGTTCAAGCACATCACGGCGCCGTTCGCCGGCACCGTGACCGCGCGCAACACCGACATCGGCGACCTGATCAGCGCGAACAGCGAAAGCACGCTCCCGCTGTTCACCGTGTCCGACACCACTCGCATGCGCCTGTACGTGCAGGTGCCGCAGAGCTACGCCGAGGCCATCAAGCCCGACATGAGCGTGCAGCTCGACGTGCCCGATCATCCGGGCGAGCAGTTCACCGGCCATCTGATCGGCAATTCCGGCGCAGTGAACCAGGTATCCGGCTCACTGCTGGCGCAGTTCGAGGTGGACAACCCCAAGGGCGAGTTGCTGCCTGGCGCCTATGCCGAAGTGCATCTGCCGATGACGGGCAACAGCCACACGCTGACCGTGCCGGCGACCACGCTGATTTTCCGCGCGCAGGGTCCGCAGGTCGCCGTGGTGGGCGCCGACAACAAGGTGGCGCTGCGCGACGTGCATATCGCGATGGATCTGGGCGATCGCCTGCGCATCGACAAGGGCCTGCAGGCCGGCGACCGCGTGATCAACCACCCATCCGATTCGCTCGCGCAGGGCGACGTGGTGCAGATCGCACGCGCAGGCAACGAAGCCGCCGCCAAGCCGGAGTGAGGCCATGACGTTCAACCTGCCCTTCCTGCGCCGACTGCTGCCGCTGGCGCTGCTGGCCGTGCTGCCGGCGTGCTCGCTGGCGCCCACGTACAAGAAGCCCGACGTGGGCCCGCTGCCGGACAGTTACGCCGGCCAGACGGCCGATGGCCTGTGGTCGCCGGCACATCCTGCGGACACTGCCTCGCGCGGCCCCTGGTGGTCGGTGTACGCGAATCCGCAGCTGGACAAGCTGGAAAACCAGCTCGATGCATCCAATCCCAGCCTCGCGGTGGCGCTGGCTCGCTACGACGCGGCACGCGCACTGCTGGGCGAAGCGCGGTCGGACCTGTACCCGACGCTGGGCGTCGATGCGGCCAGTTCGCGCAACCGCCAATCGAACAACCGCCCGTTGCGCGGCACCAACCAGCCGAACGAATACAGTGCCGATACGTTCGGCTTCGGCCTGGGTTACGAGATCGACCTGTGGGGCCGCGTGCGCAACGAAGTCGCCGCCGGCAAGGCGAATGCTGCCGCCGCGCAGGCCGATCTCGCGTCGGTGAAGCTGAGCCTGGAAGCGCAGCTGGCCGATCTCTACATCGCGCTGCGCGGTTATGACGTGCAGGAACGCATCCTCAAGGACACGCTGGACGCGTATCAGCAAGGCCTTGACCTGACCGAGCGGCGCTTCCAGGGCGGCGTGGCCTCGGGCCTGGATGTCAGCCGAGCGAAGACGCAGCTTGCCGACGCGCAGGCGCAGGTGTCCGAAGTGGTGGCGCAGCGTGCGCTGACCGAACATGCCATCGCCACGCTGGTAGGCGAATCCGCTTCGCGCTTCTCCCTGCCACCCGACAACACGCCAATGAACGTGCCGGCGATTCCTCTGGGCGTGCCTTCGCAATTGCTGGAACGGCGGCCGGATATCGCATCCGCCGAGCGGCGCGTCTTCGCGGCGAATGTGGAGATCGGCGTGGCGCGCGCGGCGTTCTTTCCGCGCCTGAGCCTGTCGGCCATGTTCGGATTCCAGGACACCGGCATGGGCAACCTGCTAAGCGCCGGAAATCGTTATTGGGCCTTGGGGCCGGATCTGGCGATGACCTTGTTCGACGGCGGCCTGCGTCGCGCCAAGGTGCAGGCGGCGCAAGCGAATCTGGATGCATCGGCCGGCCTGTATCGCGGCATCGTGCTGAACGCCTTCCAGCAGGTGGAAGACAACCTCACCCTGCTGCAACAACTTGGCAAGGAAGCGCATCAACAGGACGACGCGGCCAGCGCGGCACGCGACTCGCAGACCATCGCCACCAACCGCTATCGCGAAGGCGCGGTGAACTATCTCGACGTGGTGAGTTCGCAGACGGCGGCCTTGCAGGCCGAGCGCAGCGCGGAACAGGTGCGCACCAGGCGCTTGCAGGCAAGCGTGGATCTGATACGTGCGTTGGGCGGCGGCTGGGATTCAGCCCAGCTGCCGGCCACCGCGAGTGCGATGGCCGACAGCGCAACCCAGGCCCGCTGAAGCGACGGTACCTACGCCGTCGCGACCGCCCGGGGACCCAAGGAGCCCCTCATGAGGAGAGGGAGGGGAGGCACGAGAGGCTCCTGTCGATGGCGAACCGGCCCTATGCCGCTCGCCGCACGCCTTCCACGCGCTGGTTGAGCTGTTGCCAGTCCACCACCAGCTCACAGCCGCGTGCCGAGGCGTTCCTGCCCCATTCGCGCAGCAGTTCCAGGCACGCCTGATCGACGTGATGCAGGCGATCCACCTCGAGCTGCACGCGCGTGTTCGGCGGCACGCGCTCCAGCGTGCGCGCCACGGAGGGCACGCGCAGGAAGGTGGCAGAGCCTTCCAGCCGCAGCGACGCGGTGCCCGGTTCCTCGTGATGATCCAGGCCCACCTTCAGGCGCGACGAATGCAGCGCAAGGCGGAACAGCGACAGTGCGAAGCCGATCAGCACGCCGGCCAGCAGGTCGGTCGCCACGATGGCCACGGTGGTCGCCACATAGATCCACGCGGTGCCCTTGCCGTACTGCGCCAGCGCCTTCACCTGCTTGAAGTTCACCATCTTGATGCCGGTGAACACCAGGATGCCCGCCAGGCACGCCACCGGCGTCATGCGCATCAGCCACGGCAACAACGACGCGAACACCAGCAACCAGCCGCCGTGCATGATGGTCGCCATGCGCGTGGCCGAACCGGCCTGCACGTTGGCGGCGCTGCGCACGATTACACCAGTCATCGGCAACGCGCCGAACAAGCCGCAGATCGTGTTGCCGATACCTTGCGCGGTGAGCTCGCGGTCGAAGTTGGTGCGCACGCCGTCGTGCATGCGATCCACCGCGGCGGCAGAGAGCAGCGTCTCGGCGCTGGCGATGAAGGCGAACGTCAGCGCCGCGATCATCAGCGAGGGCTCGAGCAAACCCGCCAGACTGCCGAAGCTCGGCAGCGTCACCGCGGACAGCAGATTGGAAGGCACATCCACCGTCTTCACCGACAGGCCGGCGAACTGCACCACGGCCGTTACCGCGATCACGGCGAGCAACGCACCCGGCACGAAACGCAGCTTTGCCGGACGCAGCTTTTCCCAGCCGAGCATGATGGCAATGGTGGCCACGCCCACGGCCAACGCCGTCAGGCTGCCCGCCTCGCCCTGCACCGCGTCGATCAAGGCACCGGGCAGCGCGGCGAAGTTTTCCAGGCCGCGAGCCTTCGGCAGCGCATCCATCAGCACATGCAACTGCGAGGCGACGATCAACACGCCAATGCCCGACAGCATGCCCGCCACCACGGCCGGCGAGCACATGCGGAACCACACGCCCACGCGGCACAGGCCGGCGGCGATCTGGATCAGGCCGGCCAACAGCACCACCGGGCCCAGCGCGATCACGCCGTGCTCGCGCACCAGCTCGAACACCAGCACCGCCAGGCCCGCCGCGGGGCCGCTCACCTGCAACGGCGAACCCGCGAACATGCCCACCACCAGGCCGCCCACGATGCCCGTGATCAGGCCTGCCGCCGGCGGCATGCCCGAGGCAATGGCGATGCCCATGCACAAGGGCAAGGCCACCAGGAACACCACGATGGAACCGAGCAGGTCGCGTCCGAACAAGCCCTGCTTGAAGTATTGGCTCATCACGGCGGCGGTCCTCAGGCAGCCGATGCCGACGGCATGGAGAAGCGCGCATGCGGCGTGGCCTCAGGCACCTCGCCGCTGCCTGGCTGGATGGGCACGAAGCACCCTTGCTGCGCGTCGAACGCCTTGAGTTCGGCCAGCGCGATGTCGTACACCCAGCCATGGATGCGCAGTTGCCCGCTCGCCATGGCCGCTGCCACCGCAGGCAGCGTGCGCAGATGTTCAAGCTGGCCCACGACGTTTTCCTCCGTCAGCCGCCGCAGGCCTTCATGGCCCTGCAAGCTGGGCGCGTTCTGCTGGACGACGTAACGCGCCACGTCTGCGTGCTTCATCCATGCGGCGACCGATGGCATGTCCTGCACCCGTTCCGGATGCTGCAGCGCCTTCATCGCGCCGCAATCGGAGTGGCCGCAGATCACGATGTGGCGGACCTGGAGCACCTTCACCGCGTACTCGATGGCGGCCACGACGCCGCTCACGTGCTGCGCGTACGGCGGCACGATGTTGCCGATGTTGCGATACACGAACAGCTCGCCGGGCTGCGCCGAGAACATCAGCTCCGGCATCACGCGCGAGTCGGCGCAGGTGATGAACATGGTGCTGGGGCTCTGCCCCGAGGCCAGCTTGCGGAACACCTCGCGCTGGGCCGGAAAGACATCATTGCGGAACTGTTCGAAACCTTCGATCAAACGCTTCATGCGAATACTCCAGGCAAAAATAGGGTATGACGCCCGCGGCGCAACACGCGCCATGCGAAGGCATCTTGGGGAAAAGGAACGGATGGCCTGCAAGCCACGCACGGACGCACACAACGCGCCGCATGCATGGAATCAGTTCACTGACAGAGCCATCGAAAGCGGCAGGCCAACAAGGCGTGCGCGCAGGAGAACGCGTGCCGCGTCAGCGGCAGCGCGGATCAGGCCATCTCTGGCGGGCGCAGTTGCGGCGCGGGCTCGTGCAGGCTCAGCTCGTAGCTGGCCGACACAGGCGCCTGGGTGGGCATGGGCGCCCACAGATAAGCCACGTCGAACGGATGGAGAATGTCGTCCATGCCGCCGTTGCTGCTGTCCTGAAGCGAGGACGTATCAGCGTCGTCGTCCGCCGTATCGGCAAGATCGTCGACCATGACCTGCGTCGCCACCGCCTTGCCATCCGACGCCGCAGCAGCCTGCTGCACCGGACGCACCGGCGTGCCGACCAGCAGAAGCAGGCCGAACAGACACGCCAGGAACACGGCGAAGCGGGAGCGGAGAAGACGCGAAGTCATGACACCGACGTTATCGGAAGCCCATGACAGTCGCAAGACTTTGCGCAAGATCAATAAGGCATCTTCAGAAATGCGCCAGCGAATATTCATGTTCGCGACGTCTGCGCGAATGCGAAAACGCGTGCTCGGAAAAAACAAAACGGCGGGCCAAAGCCCGCCGTTTTTCCATCCCTGGGTCGAACTCCCTTCCGATAGTCGTACCGCTGTGGATTAAAACGGGTAGTAGCGGAAAGAGGTGAAGAACATGTTCTCGGTGGCCTTCGGCGAAGCCAGGCCGTTGGCGACCGGGCCGCTGACGCC
>Ga0268248_100150_pt1 | contig 43099 bp, 54 predicted proteins | sample AgamicAtAme_FD_200856 | JGI IMG/M metagenome (GOLD analysis project Ga0268248, IMG submission 200856) | Agave microbial communities from Guanajuato, Mexico - At.Am.e (v2) (version 2) | ecosystem: Host-associated > Plants > Phyllosphere > Phylloplane/Leaf | place: Guanajuato, Mexico | collected... | reverse complement strand
GGGCTCTTGCTCCCTCTCCCCTTTGGGGAGAGGGCTGGGGTGAGGGGCGGGTGCTCGCCTCACGGTTTCATTGATGCTGTTATCTCTTTGATTGCTCTCCCGGCGTCGGTCGACGACACAAGCGGTGAGGCTAGATTGGCCCCTCACCCCAACCCTCTCCCCAGCGGGGAGAGGGAGCAAAGGGCAAAGCGGAGAGGGAGTAATGGCGCATCGCCCCCTTGGCGGCGCACTAACGCGCCCCGACCTAGTATCCCGACATCCCACTCGAGGAATCGCAAGGACATGAGCCCGTTCCGCATCGAACACGACAGCATGGGTGAACTCAAAGTGCCGTCCAAAGCCCTCTATGGCGCCCAGACGCAGCGCGCCGTCGACAACTTCCCCATCTCGGGCATGCATATGCCGCGCGACTTCATCCGCGCGCTGGGCCTGATCAAGGCGGCCGCGGCGGATGCCAATGTCCTGCTGGGGCATTTGAAGAAGAACCAGGCGCACGCGATCCGCAAGGCGGCGTTGGCAGTGGCCGAGGGCGAGTACGACGACCAGTTCCCCATCGACGTGTTCCAGACCGGTTCGGGCACCAGCACCAACATGAATGCCAACGAGGTGATCGCCCACTTGGCCAGCCGTGGCGGCGGCAAGGTGCACCCGAACGATCACGTCAATTATGGACAGAGTTCCAACGACGTGATCCCCACGGCCATCCACGTCAGCGCCACGCTCACTGCCAGCGAGCAGCTGCTGCCGGCGCTCAAGCATCTGAAACGAGCCATCGAGCGCCGGGCGCGGGAGCTGCGCAACGTGCCCAAGACCGGCCGCACGCATCTGATGGATGCGATGCCGGTCACTTTCGGCCAGGAGCTTTCCGGCTGGGCCGCGCAGATCGGTTCCGCCATCGAGCGCATCGAGGACAGCCTGAAGCGCATGCGCCGCCTGCCCTTGGGCGGCACGGCGGTGGGCACCGGCATCAATGCCGATCCCAAGTTTGGCGCGGCGGTGGCGCGTGAACTGAAGAAGCTGACGGGCGTGCGTTTCGACTCGGCGGAGAACTTTTTCGAAGGCATGGCCGGGCAGGACGCGGCGGTGGAACTGTCAGGCCAGCTCAAGGCGCTTGCCGTGGCCTTGATGAAGATCGCCAACGACCTGCGCTGGATGAACTCCGGGCCGCTCGCCGGCCTGGGCGAGATCGAACTGCCGGCCTTGCAGCCGGGCTCGTCGATCATGCCGGGCAAGGTCAATCCGGTGATTCCCGAGGCCACTGCCATGGTCGCCGCGCAGGTGATCGGCAACGATGCCGCCATCACCATCGCCGGCCAGTCCGGCAATTTCCAGCTCAACGTGATGCTGCCGTTGATCGCGCACAACCTGCTGCAGTCGATCGGCATCCTGTCCAATGTCAGCGTGTTGCTGGCGGACAAGGCCATCGCCGGATTCAAGGTGAACACGGCGCGCGTCAAGGAGGCGCTGGACAAGAACCCGATCCTGGTCACCGCGCTGAACCCGGTGATCGGCTACGAGAAGGGCGCGGCGACGGCCAAGCAGGCCTACAAGGAGAAGCGCCCGATCATGGACGTGGCGCTGGAAACCACCGGCCTGTCGAAGAGCGAGCTGCAGAAGCTGCTCGATCCGATGACGCTGACGCGCGGCGGCATTCACGGCGGGGGCGGTGGCGGCGGTTGAGCCGCCTCTTCGCGCCCTGCGGCGGGCGTGGCTGCGCCGTCAGTGCTTGCCGCTGCTGCGGCACTTGTCGATGCCTTGCTGGGTCACCGCCTGGCCGTAGGGCTTGAAGGCGTCCAGCTGGACGGCCAGTTCGTCCTGCGCGGATTTCATCTCGGCCAGGTCGTCGCAGATCTTCGCGGCGGCCTGTTGCACGTCCTGCGCGGCGGCATCCATCTTCTGGCGGCTTTCCTCGGTGCTCTCGGCGCCGGTCATCTTGCCCGCCGCCATGCTGAGCGCCTTGGTCGCCGTGTCCGCGCCGGCCTTGCCGGTGGCGACGGCGTCGTCGTGCATCTTCCTGCCGGCGGCGCTGTAGCGCTGCAGCAGCGCGCGTTGCGCATCGTTCACGGTGACGTTCTGGCCGTCGATGGCGAACTGTCCCTGCGGATCCACCGTGGCGTTGGGCACGCCGGGCGCCCGGACGGTGATGACGCCGTCATGCATCGAGATGCGGTGGTTGATGATGTCGGTGTTGCCGCCAAAGACCTGAAGATCGTCGCCCGACCCGCTGCACGCGGCGGTCAACGTGGCCAAGGCAAGTACGCAGGGGATGTAGCGGAAAGACATGGCGGTGGTCCTGGGCGGTAGGGGCGCGGCGGAAGCGGCTTCGCCGGTGACGCTCCGATTGTAGCCACGCCCGAGCGTGTCCCGCCTGTTCCTATGGTCATGGCAAAGCCGCTTGGCAAGCCTGTCCGCCCGCCTTCCGCTTCCATGCGGAGAGACGGGCGGCCGGCTTGTTTTCGCGACTACAGCAAGCGTCCCTGCATCGCCCGGTGGATCGGATCAGTTCGAGAACACCGCGACGCCGGGCTTGCCGTTCTCGTCCTTGCTCCTGGCGCAGTCATCAACGTCCTTCTGCGTCATCGTCGCGTAGGGCTGGAACGCGGGCATGCCGGCGGCCAGCTTCTGCTGCGAGGCGAGCAGGGCGGGCATGCGCTTGCACAGCTGCATGGCCGCCGCCTCGATCTTGTCGGTCTGCGGCTTGATGCTGGCTTCGATGTCCTTGTCGCTCTTGCCGGTGAGCGCGCCGACAATCGCCGTCCTGGCCATGTCGACGCCCATGTCGGCGCTGCTCGCGCCGATGTCCATGCCGGCCTCGGCGATGCCGACGATCTGCTGGCGGTAATCCAGCAGCAGGGCGTGCTGCTCGGGCGTAGCCTCGACCGTCTTGCCAGCCACCACGAAGTCGCCCTGCGGCGTGATCACCGCCTTCGGGCGACTGTCGTTCTCATCGTGCACGGGCTTGCTGGCGCGGTTGTAGGTGACGCCCCGCACATCGATGTCCTGGGTCAGCAGCTCCTGCTTGGCCTGGGCGATGCCCTTCTGGATTTGCGCGCCGATGACCGACGGCGAGGTCTGCTTCTGCACTTCCTTGGCCGCCTGCGTCAGGTCGCTGCTGGCGTGGTTGTCCTGGTCCGACTGGTTGCTGCATGCGGTCAGCGGCAGCAGCAGGGTCAGTGCCAGGATGCTGGCGGTGATGGCGTTGGTCTTCATGGCGTATCTCCCCTTATGAATGCGTCGGCGCATCAGCTGTCGTCGCGGACCCGGCGTAGCCACACGGCGCCAGCGACCAGCACGGTGCCGCCCAGTACGCCGATCCACAGGCTGGGCGAGGCGAGCAGGTGGTAGGCGTTGCCGATCAGCTGCGAGCTGTCGGCCAGCCTGCCGCCGTTGGTCATCGCGTCGAAGTGCAGGTCCGGCTCGCCCCAGTACAGGAAGGAGTTGGGGAACACGCTGCCCAGCAGTCGCGCCAGCACACGGGACCAGCCGGCGGCGAAGTGCGTGCTGAACAGTCCGACCACGCTGAACCACCACACCAGCACGTTGGCGATCGCCGGGATCAGGATGGCCCACAGGAAGGGCTTGGATCGCGCCCAGGCCGAGCACAGCAACAGCCAGCCGATGGAAGGCAGCGCCCACAATGCCGACAGCGGGATCAGGCTCACCGCGGTGACGGTCATGCGCAGCAGATGCGTCTGCATCAGCACTTGCCACGGGTTGACGCCATGGATGGCCATCGCGATCAGCAGGATCACCAGCTGCACCAGCGCGGTGAGCAGCCCCACCACCAGCGCGATGACAGGCGCGATGACGCCGGCGGACACCACTTTGGACAGCACCGTGCTGGCATTGGACAGCGGCAGGGATTTCCAGAACAGCACGCTGCGGTCGCGGCGGTCGTCGTACAGGGCGCCAAGGCAGTAGAACAGCACCACGAAGCCGCACACGATCAACACCAGCATCACGGAGAAGGCGATGAACCCGTCGAGCACCTCGCCCACGTGCTGCGAGTGCCCGGCCGCGGCCTGGGCGAACATGTCGCCCATCTCGTTGCCGTCCATCGAAAACCCGTGGCGGGCCATGCCGAGCGCCCAGACCAGCCCGATCAGGAAGAACAGCAGGTAGATGCCGCCGGTGATCACCGGCGCCCACAGGAAGCCGCCGCGGTGTTCCCAGAATTCGCGCTTGAGCAGCCAGTAGAAGGTTTTCATGCGTAGGTTCCCTTCATGGTGGCGACGAACAGGTCGCTGACGGTCGGACGGCGCACTTCGCCCATGCTTTCCAGCGTGGCGCGGTCGGCGCCGTCGAACAGGAAGATGCTCTTGCCGAACACCTGCCGCTCATCCAGCGGCTTCATGCTGCGCGCGGCGGCGGCCTTGTCGGCGCTCACCATCACCTCGGCGAATCGTTCGCCCACGGTATCCATGTCGGTGTCCAGCACGATCTTGCCGTCGCGGATGAACATCAGGTCGGTAAGGATGTGCTCGATCTCCTCCACCTGGTGCGTGGTGACGATGATCGTCTTGTTCTCGTCGAAGTAATCCTCCAGCAGGCTCTGGTAGAACTGCTTGCGATAGAGGATGTCCAGGCCCAGCGTGGGCTCGTCCAGCACCAGCAGGCGCGCGTCGATGGCCATGACCAGGGCCAGGTGCAGTTGCACGATCATGCCCTTGGACATCTGCTTCACGCGCTGGTTGGGCGTGAGCTTGGTGCGGGCCAGGAAGGCCTCGCACTTGGCGCGGTTGAAGCGCGGATGCACGTTGGCCACGAAATCGATGGCCTCGCGCACCCGGATCCAGCGCGGCAGCACCGCCACGTCGGCGATGAAGCACACCTGTTCCATCAGCTTGTCGCGCTGGCTGCGCGGGTCCAGGCCCAGCACGTTCAGCTCGCCCTTGAAATCCGTGAGGCCCAGGATGGCCTTCAGCGCGGTGGTCTTGCCGGCGCCGTTGGGGCCGATCAGGCCCACGATGCGGCCGGACTCGATGCGGAAGCTCACGTCGTTCAGCGCCAGCGCATTCTTGTAGGCCTTGGTCAGGCCGTTGGCCCTCACCACCGCATTCATGATTGGCTCCCTTCCGGGCCGGCCGGGCTGTCCGGCGCCTCGCGCAACAGGGTCTTCAGGTCCAACCCGAGGCGCTGCAGCCTGGCGTAGAGCGCGGGCCATTCTTCGCGAAGGAAGCGCTCGCGCTCGGACTTGAGCAGTGCCTCCCTGGCTCCATCGATGACGAACATGCCCAACCCCCTCCTTTTTTCCACCAGTTGATCATCGACCAGTTCCTGGTACGCCTTGGATACGGTGAGCGGATTGATCTGGAAATCCGCAGCAACCTGGCGCACTGACGGCAGCGGGTCGCCCTCGTTCAAGGCGCCGTCCAGAATCATCGCCACCACGCGCTCGCGGAGCTGGCGATAAATCGGGACGCTGTCGTTCCAGGTAATGGTCATACGGTTATTCCTTGCTGATGCGGCCGAACTTGTTGCTGCCAAACGAATAGTAGGGCATGGCCAGCTCGCTCCCGAGCACCGCCTTGGACGCGGCGACCGGCGACAGCAGCGGCGAGACGGTCACGGTGGACATGCCTGCGTCGGCCAGCAGGGCGGCGGCGCGCATGTCTTCAGCCGTGGGGCGGACCTCCACCGGAGCCAGGTCGATGACCTTGACGCCGTTGATCTCGCTGACCGGGAGACTCTTGACGTTGGAGTGGATGGCGGCCAAACCGACCGTAGTGAACAGGGCGGCGGCGGTCAGTGCTAGCAGGTTATTCGCTTTCATGGCGGGTCTCCTTTAGTGACCTCGTGGACCGGTGTTGTAGTGAACTATAACACCATAATCGAAGCCGTCAATGGGTAAGCTCGAAATTCGCAACATGACTGATGGCCTATAAGGCTGAACGAGATCCGGGACAGGCCTGGGCCCGGAAAGCGGCGCCTATGGTCGGCACAAGGGCAGGGCGCGGGCAGGGCCGCCCATCAGCCATCGCGGGTGACAGGCATCACCTCACGCCGGCTCGCCGGTGCGCGTGATTCAATGGCGCATCGATGCGCAGAAGGACGTTTCCATGGACACAGGACTGGCCGGGCATGTCGTGGTCGTCACCGGAGCCAGCAAGGGCATCGGCCTGGCCTGTGCGATGGCCTTCGCGCGCGAAGACGCCAGGGTGGTCGGCGTGTCGCGCAACCTGGCGCATCTGCACGCCGCGCAGCATGACCTTGAGCGCGAAGGCTTGCGCATGGACGTTGCCGCGGCCGACCTGCGCGAAAGCGTGGCCGCGCAGATGGTGGCCGAATACATCGAGAACGAATTCGGGCCCATCGACGTGCTGGTGAACTGCGCCGGCGCCGCGCGTCGCACGCCGGTGGCCGAGCTGCACGCGGATGCATTGCACGACACCATGCAGGCGAAGTACTTCACCTATATGCACATGATCGATCCGGTGATCCGGCGCATGGCCGCGCGCGGCAAGGGCAGCATCGTCAACGTGGTCGGGCAGGGCGGACGACAGGCCAACCCGCTGCATATCGGCGGCGGTGCGGCGAACGCCGCGCTGATGCTCGCCTCGGTGGGCTACGCCAATGCGTATGCAGCCAGGGGCGTGCGGGTGAACGTGATCAATCCCGGCATCACGCGCACCGGACGCGTGCAGGAAGGGCTGGACGCCGCCTCGCGGGCGAGCGGCCGTTCCACCGACGAACTGCTGGCCGAGCAGTTGGCGGACATTCCCCTGGGGCGCATGGCCGAGCCGCACGAGATCGCGAATGTGGCCGTGTTCCTCGCTTCGCCACTGGCCAGTTATGTCACGGGCGCGGTCATTCCCATGGATGGCGGCAAGGCCAGCGTGATCTGAGTCCATCGCGCGGACGTCGCAGTTCTTTGCGCCGCGCGTGCGCGCCAGTCTTTGCCGGAAATGCATAGGACTGCGCTATTCACGTTCCTTTTATGCCGATTTCTTTAATCGTTTCCCGCGAGCGACGACGTTTGTTGCGCTGACATCCGAAGCGCCCTTGCGTGCGTTTCATGCACAGCCATCAACTTCGCCATGCCTCCGTCGATGCACGATGTGTCGGCAAGGACGCGGGGAGAGTCTTCGTTAGAAGGGGTGCGAACGTGGAGGTGCCGCCGTGGCGCGTGATGCGACAGCGTTGCGCCAGCGGTTTCCGCGGATCGTGCGGCTTGGATGGGCAAAGGTTGGGAACGCACACAGGTTTGCCTCGCAGGCCGGCCCGGAGATGGCGTTCCGACGCGACCCAAGGATCATGCCATGCGGCCATTACGCCACGTTCGATGGGGTTTACTGCTGGTGGGATGCTGGGTGGCGTGCGTCGCGCATGCGCTGGCTGCCGCCGAGGTCGCACGCCAGCCTGCCTCCGCGGCATCGACGGCGCCGCCGCAGGAATCCGCCGCGCCCACCTTGCCGGCCGGCGTGGCACGCGAGCTGACGCTCAAGCAGATGGGCGTTTACGGCCCCATCAAGTTGCGTGGACAGGATCCGAACGGCACCTTGAACGTCGCGGTGCGCAACGACGAAGTGGTGACCGGCGCGAAGCTGCACCTGGTCTATACCTATTCGCCGTCGCTGATCTATGCGCTGTCGCACCTGAAGGTGTTCCTCAACGGTGAAGTGATCGCCACGCTGCCGATGGACAAGGAAGCGGCTGGGCAGACCGTTACGCGCGACGTCGATCTGGATCCGCACCTGTTCACCGACTTCAACCGCATCGGCGTGCAGATGATCGCGCACTACACGCTCGACCATTGCGAAGACCCGTACCACTCCTCGCTGTGGACCGACATCAGCCCCGACACCTCGCTGACCCTGACCACCTCGCACATCGGCCTGCCCAACAGCCTGGCGCTGCTGCCCGCGCCGTTCTTCGACCGCCGCGACAACCGCACGCTGGTGGTGCCCTTCGTGCTGCCCGCGCATGCCGACCTGCCCACCTTGCGCGCGGCGGGCGTGGTGTCGTCCTGGTTCGGTGCGCTGGCCGGCTGGCGCGGCGCACGTTTCCCGGTGGTGCAGACGCCGCCACCCAATGCGCACGCCATCGCCTTCGCGCTGCCCAACGCCATGCCCGATGGCGTGAAGCTCGATGAGATCAAGGGGCCCACCGTCATCGTCATGGCCAACCCCGCCAGCCCGCCGGAATCCGGCCGCAAGCTGCTGGTGCTGGCGGGACGCGATGCGAAGGAGCTGCAGGAAGCGGCCAACGCGCTGGTGCTTGGGCAGGTGGGCATGTCGGGCGACCAGGCCATCGTGAAGTCGGTGGATCTGGGGCCGGAGCGCCGCCCGTACGACGCGCCCAACTGGGCGCCGGTGGATCGGCCCGTCACGTTCAAGGAACTGGTGACCGATCCCGCGCAGCTGGAAGCGAGCGGCTTCAATCCGCCGCCGATCCGCGTGGACATGCGCCTGCCGCCCGACCTGTTCGCCTGGGCGCGCCACAGCGTTCCGCTCAACGTGCGCTACCGCTATACCGCGCCTTCCAACTACAACGACTCGGTACTCAACATCGGCGTGAACGACCAGCTGCTGCGTTCGGTGCGGCTGCGTCCGGCGGACCCGTCCGGCGTCGAGCGCCAGTTCAACGTGCCTCTGCTGTCCGGATCGGAAGCGCGCGGTGCGGAAGAAATCCGCGTGCCCGTGCTGCGCATCGGCGCCACCAACCAGTTCCAGTTCCAGTTCCACATGGATTCGCAGAAGACCGGCCTGTGCGCTGCCGCGGCAACGGACAGCACACGCGCGGCGGTCGATCCGGATTCCAGCGTCGACTTCAGCCAGTTCGTGCATTACACGGCCATGCCTAACCTGGCGTTCTTCGCGACCAGCGGTTTTCCGTTCACGCGCATGGCGGACCTTGCCGACACCGCCGTGGTGATGCCCGATACGCCCGACGCGCACGAAACCGAAACCATGCTTGCCATGCTCGGCCAGTTGGGACGCTGGAGCGGCCTGCCGGCCCTGCGCGTGTCGCTGGTGCCCGCCAGCGCGGTGGACGCCATGCACAATCGCGACCTGCTCGTCATCGGCACCGGCACCGCCGGCGAGTTGATGGCGAAGTGGGGCAAGGGCCTGCCCATGCTGATCGAGCGCAGCGAAAACGACCTCGCCCTGCGCGAGCCGAGCGATCGCGGCCGGGTCAGCGGCGCGACGGGGCGTGCCGCGCTGAGCGTCAACGGACCCACCGCGGCCTTCGTGGCGTTCCAGTCGCCGTACACCAAGGGCAGGAGCGTGGTGGCCTTGGCCGCCAATGCGTCCGATCGCCTGGGCGACCTGCTCGACGTGCTCGGCGACGACGCCAAGGTCGGCGAGGTACGCGGCGATCTCACCGTGGTGCGGCAGAAGATCGTCGTGGGCCTTACCGTGGGCAACACCTATTACGTGGGCCACCTGCCGTGGTACGCGTGGCTGTGGGTGCATATCTCCAGGTATCCGGCGTTGATGGCCATCGCCGGCATTCTTGCGGGCCTGTTCGTGGCCTTGACGGTGTTCTGGGCGCTCGGCCGGCTTGCCGCGCATCGACTCGAAAGGTGAGCCATGCGACGCATCGGTATGCCACTGTTGCACGCGCTGCTGCTCGCCGCCGCGATGTTCGCCTCCGGTAGCGCGATGGCGGCGTCGTGCGCGTGGCCCGACTGGGAGCATTTCAAGCAGAACACCGTGAGCGCGGATGGCCGCGTGATCGATGCGAGCACGCCGGAGCAGGCCACCGTGTCCGAAGGACAGTCGTATGCGCTGTTCTTCGCCCTCATCGCCAATGACCGCGCGACCTTCGACCGCCTGCTCAACTGGACGCAGAACAACCTGGCGCAAGGCGACCTGACCAAACACCTGCCGGCGTGGCAGTGGGGCCGTCACGAAACGAAGGCGGGCGACAAGGCGACCTGGGGCGTGCTCGACAGCAACGCCGCATCGGATGCGGACATCTGGATCGCCTACACGCTGCTCGAAGCGGGCCGCCTGTGGCACGAGCGCAGCTACACGGCGCTGGGCACCGTGCTTGCGCGCACCATCGTGGCGCAGGAAACCGCAGTAGTGCCGGGCCTTGGCCGCACCGTGCTGCCCGGCCCGATGGGCTTTCATCCGCACGACGACGTGTGGCGGCTCAACCCCAGCTACGTGCCGCCGCAGGTGATGCGGCGCATGGCGTCCGCGCTGCCGGAACAACCCGAATGGAAGGCCATGCTGGACAGCTCCGCCCGGCTGGTCACCGACACCGCGCCACACGGCTATTCGCCGGACTGGGTGCTCTACCAGCGCGGCAAGGGCTTTGGCCCCGACCCGGCCACCAAGGCGGAGAGCGCGTACAACGCCATTCGCGTCTATCTGTGGGTAGGCATGCTCGCCACGGATGCGCCGGCGCGTTCGTCCATGCTGGACGTGTTCAAGCCGCTGGCCGATTACGTCGCCGCGCACGGCGCGCCACCGGAACGCGTGGACACCCAGAGCGGCGCGGTGATCGGTAGCAACCAGGGCAACGCGGGTTTCTCGACGGCGGTGGCGCCGTATCTCGACGCGCTGGGGCGCCACGATCTGGCGCAGGCACAGGTGCAGCGCGCGCGCACGCTCGCCGGACAATCTCCCCTGGGTTACTACAGCCAGGTGCTGACGTTGTTCGGCCTTGGCTATCTGGATGGCCTGTATCGCTTCGATGCGGACGGTGCCGTCGTTCCCGCGTGGATGTCGACGTGTCCCGCGCGGCACTGAGCGGTCTCTTCGCACCCGCCATCGTGCTGCTGATGGCCGGCGGCATGGTGCCCGCCGTCGTTGTCGCGCAGGCGGGTAGCAGCGCGCCTAGTCCGCAGATGAAGCAATTGCTCGATTCGGCGCGCGTGTGGCTGGCCAAGAATCGCCCCGACATGGCGCGCGGCATCGTGGAGAAAGCCCTGCTGGCCGATCCCTCGCAGCCCGATGCGCTGGGTTTGATGGGGCAGATCGAGCTGGTGTCGAACCGTCCCACCGAGGCGGGCAAGATCCTGGAGCAGTTGCAGCAGCGCTATCCCGATCATCCCGCCACTCTGGCGCTGGCGGACCAGTACCGGCTCGCCACGCGCGACAAGACGGCGCTGGCCGAGGCGCGCCTGGATGCGCGCACCGGCAAGGCCGACGAAGCGTGGCGCAAGATGCAGGCGCTGTTTCCGCGAGGCGCGCCCGGCGGTGCCTACGCCGCGGATTACTACCGCGCGATGGCTTCCGCGGGCCAACGCGACCGCGCCTTGAACGAACTGCGCGAGCGCGTGCGCCAGAACCCCGACGATCTTGGCCTCGCGCTGGTTCTGGCCGACATGCTCACCGACCGCGGAAATACGCGCCTGGAAGGCCTGGACATCATCTATCGCATCTACCAGCGGCCGGATGCCAACAGACCGCAAGCGCTGGAGCTGTGGCGGCGCGCGCTCAACAGCGCGGGCGCCGACGATCCGGCGTACTACGTGTGGTATCAGCGCTACCTCAAGGAAGCGCCCGACGACGCCAGCGCCAAGGCCGCGCTCGCCGCGCTGGCGAAGAAGGGCGGCGCCAGCTACGTGCCGCCGCCCAAGGGCGCGGCGGCGAGCGCATCGTCGCCTTCCGGTTCATCGTCGGCGCCATCGCCTACCGCGCGGCAGGGCGCCGCGCTGGGCGAGCAAGGCCTGGCGAAGCTGCGCGAGGGCCATCACGACGAGGCGTATGCGCTGTTCGCGCGCGCGCTGAAACTCGATCCCGACAACGCCGGCAAATGGCGCAGCCTGATGGCAACAGCCAGATTCTGGGGCACGCTGGCGAAGGCACGCGCAGCCAATGACCAGGGGCAGCCGCAGCAAGGCGAAGCACTGGCGCGCGACGCGCTGCGCCAGCAGCCGAATCAGGCCGACGCCAGGAAAGTGCTGGCCGCCTCGCTGATGGCGCAGAGCAAGTGGCCGGAAGCCGAGGCCATCCTGCGTCCCATGGTTCAGGCGAAGCCACCGGACATCGACGCGCTGGAGATGCTCGCCAAGCTGTTGATCGCCACGCATCGCACCGACGAGCTGACGCCGTTGATCGCGCAGGCCGAGCAGCAAACCAAGGGCTCCGGCGATGCCTTGGTGAAACTGCGCGCGCAACTGCTGTCCATCGAAGCGGACCAGCTGATCGCGGAAGGCAAGAGCGGCGCGGCGGTGCTTCGGCTGGAAGACGCGGTGATCCTCACGCCGCAGGACGCCTGGTTGCGCTACACGCTGGCGCGCCAGTATCGCGGCCTGGGCCTGCCCAAGCTCGGGCGCGCAGTGATGCAGGACGGCCTGCGCGATTCGGCCTCGCCGGACATGCGCTACGCCACCGCGCTCTATCTCAACTCGCTGGACGACATCGACGCGGCCAGCAGCGTGCTGGCGCAGGTGTCGGAAAGCCAGCGCACGCAGGGCATGCGCGAACTCGCAGCCAACCTCAAGGCGCAGCGCGACCTGCGCGAAGCGCAACAACTGCTGGCGCAGGGGCGTCGGCAGGAAGCCGGTGCGCTGCTGGATCGCATCGCGCTCGACGTGCGCGACGATCCGCAGATGCTGGCCAGCGTGGGGCGCGAATGGATCGCGCTGGGCGAGCCCGACAAGGGCCTGAAGCGGGTGCGCGACTGGCTCGATGCGCATCCGGACGATCCGGCCATGGGCGTGCGCCTGCGTTACGGCGAGCTGCTGGCCTCGGCGAATCGCGACGATGAACTGCCCAGTTGGATCGCCGACGCGCGCGCGCGTCCCGGTGTCACGGCCGAACAGCAGGCGCAGTTCGACGATCAGCGGCTGCGCCTGTCGCTGCGCACCGCCGGGCGTCAGATCGATGCCGGCGATCTGGCCGGCGCCGAACGCACGCTGGATGCGGTGCCCGCGTCGGGAAAAAAGGACAAACGCTGGCTGCTGGCGCAAGCGGACCTGCGCGAGGCGCAACGTGACTATCGCGGCGCCGAGGCATCGGCGCGCGAAGTGCTGGTCGATCATCCCGGCGATGCGGATGCGCGGCTCACCATCGCGCGGATGGAAGAGCGCATGGGGCATCGCCAGGCCGCGCAGGACATCATCGATCAGGTCTTGGCCGATACCCCGCCCGACGACGTGGATACGCGCCTGGCCATCGCGCGTCGCTACACCGCCATCGGCCGCAATACGCAAGCGCGGGATGTGGTCGATCCGTTGCGTCAGCAGTATCCGGACCGTTCCGACGTCACCCTGCAGGCCGGTCGCGTGGCGCAATCGCAGGGGCATTACAACGATGCCGCGCAGCTCTACCGCAGCGCGCTGACGCAGGAGCAGGGCGAGGGCGAAACGCCAAGTCCCGTCGATGGCCTTACCTCGGCGCAGCGCGCCTTGCAGGGCTTGGACGATCGTCGGCAGGGACAGGTGGCCACGGCGGTGATCCAGTCCAACGAATCGGGCAGCAGCGGCATGTCGCGGCTGGACGCCACGGAAATACCGGTCTACCTGCGCATTCCGGACGGCTATGTCGGGCACTATTTTTTCCACGCCGACACCGTGCTGCTTGACGCGGGCACCTTGCCGGCCGACCGCTTCGACCCGGCCTACAAGTTCGGCAAGATCGCCGCGCTAGGCAACGATGGCCTGCGGCCGGTGGATCAGACCGACAAGGGCGTGGCGCTGGCGGCAGGCTACGAGTTCAACGGCGCGAGCAATGCGTGGCGTGCCGACATCGGCGCCTCGCCGGTGGGCTTCACGGTCAGCAACGTGCTCGGCGGCTTCCTCTACCGGCACGACTTCTACGATTCATCGTTGTCCGTGGACTCATCGCGCCGTCCCATTACCAGCAGCCTGGTGTCCTACGCGGGCGCGCGCGATCCGGCGACTGGCGAAAGCTGGGGCGGCGTGGTGCGCAGCGGCGTCACCGTGCGCGGCGCGAAGGACGTGGGAATCACCACGCTGTTCGCCTCGCTGGGTTATGGCGTGCTCACCGGCGAGAACACCCGCACCAACCGCGAGTTCAAGGTGCGCACCGGCATCGACTGGCCGGTGTACGTCGGCACCGACCAGCGCTTTTCCAGCGGCCTGGTGCTCAACTACTGGCATTACGCGAACAACCAGCACTTCTACACCTTCGGCAACGGCGGCTACTACAGCCCGGGCAAGTACGTGTCGGTGTCCATTCCGCTGGACTGGACCGGCCGCTACCGGCGCTGGTCGTGGGAACTGGAAGCGTCCTTGGGCAACTCCTGGACACGCGAGGACGAGGCGCCGTACTTCCCCACGCGTGCCGACCTGCAGGCGCAGGCGATGGCGCGCATGGCGGCGGCGGACCTGGGCTCGCCGTATTTCGGCACCGGCACCGGCGGCGGCTTCAGCTACACCGTCGCCGCCGCGCTGGAATACCGGCTCACCTCGCACTGGGTCATCGGCACGCGCTTCAAGCTCGACCGTTCACGCGATTACGCGCCCAACCTTGGCACGATCTACCTGCGCTACTTCTTCGACCAGCAGCGGCTGCCGGTGCCATTCCCACCCAATCCGGTCAAACCGTACTCCGCGTACTGACCGGTGAACCGAACCCTGGGACGAGAGCCGTGACGAACCTTCCTCCAGCCGCCTCCGACGCCAGCGACCGCAGCTCGCCGCGCGCGCGCCTGCGCCTGAACCAGTCACTGGCCATCGAAGGCCTGCCGCCGTCTCTGTCCGCGCTGGCGACGGGATGCGTGTACGCGGTGTACGCCAGTCGTTCGCCGGCACGCGACGCGCTGTTCTGGAGAACCGCGGCCACCGCCTTGCTCACTCCGGTAACGGTGCTCTCCACGCGCACGGCCGACGACATCGCGCAGGCCTTGCGCCAGCACGGCACGGACATCGACCAGCCGGGCGCGGTGCACCCCAAGTCCAACGTCTGCTCGCTGCGCCTGCCGCCGAACCGCGATGGCTGCGACGTGCTGATGGAATCGCTGCAGGCGCTGTCCGCCCAATGTGCGGCGCCGTCCAGCCCGATCCTGATCGAGGGCGTGGCGGCGTGCTTCGCCTGGCAGGATCGCGCCGCGCTGATCCGCCAGGGCGCGGCGCTGGCCGGCTGGTGCGCGCAGACGCGCCACACGGTGTTGCTGGTCATGCTGCCGCCGCTGGTAGAGCAGAGCGGCGATTTCCGGCCGCTGACCGATTTCCAGATCCAGTTCGCCGGCGCCGCGCAGCTGGTGCACGTGCAGGGCGAGTTCCGCTGGGAGGTGGCTTTCTGGCGGGACAATCGCGGCGCCTTGTCGGCGACGGAATCCATTCCGCTGCGCTTCTCCGGCAGCGGCCATCGCCTGGTGGCGGTGATGGATGCCGACCGCGAGCGCGGCGAAGGCATCGGCATGCTCGCGCCCGACGAGGCCGTGGTGATGGTGTCGCACGATGCGGTGGCGCGCGAGCGCGTGGTGCCCAAGGCGTGGCAGGTGCTGGCGGACAACGAGGCGCTGGTGTCGGCGGCAAGCCGTGCGGTGGCCGCCACGGTGATCCTGCACTACGGCATCGACGTCAGCCTGGCGACGCTGGCCAAGCAGGTGAACTTCCTGCGCCGGCAGTGCGGCAAGGCACTGAAGATCCTTATTCGCGAGGACAACGTCAGCATTCGCTACGAACTGCTCATGCTCACCCTGGGCGCCAACGCGATCATTCCGCGCAGCATGCCTTTGGCGCAGGTGGAGATCGCGGTCGATGGCGTGCAGGGGCAGCTGTTCTCGCGTCCCGTGCCGGACGACTACCGCGCGGCGCTGTCCGCGGCGATGCGCGATTCCACCACCGGTTACGTGCCCGCGCATCGCTTCATCGCGCTGGTGCGCGAGGCGATCGAGCGCAGCCGTCCGATCCGTTTGCCGAATGTCTTGCTGCGCCTGCCGCTGGAACACGACGTGGCGGCCATCGATGCGCTCAACGCCTGCCGTATCCGCCGCACCGGCGACCTGTGCACCGCCAGCGGCGACAGCGTGTACGTGTTCTTCTTCGCCTGCCACGTGGACGAGGCCGGCAAGGCGATGGAACGGGTATTCGTGCGGCCGCTTTCGGACCTGTTCCGGGGCGAGCTGCGTTGCGGCGACCGCGAAACCATCCAGTCCGCGCTCGACGCGCTGGAAGAAGATATCGCCGAGCTCCCGCCGCCCGATTACACCGGGTTGGTCGAGCCGGCCAAACCGGTGCAGACCGGCCTGGCGGAAGTGCAGGAGAAGGAAGCCGCGCCCGAGCCCGCCAGCGAGCACAAGCCTGTGCTGCCCATGCTGGGCGCCACGGATGCCGCGGCCATCACGCCGGCCACCGCACGCGCGCCGGCGCGCCCGGCGTCGCTACCCTTGAAGGCGCGGGGGTAGGGCGGCCATGAGCATCTTCCTGGGCTACTTCATCTGGGGACTCGTGCTTGCCGCGCCTTTGGCGTGGCTGTGGTGGCGGTTCCGCGTGGGCTACTGGCTGCGGCGTTCGCGCGCGCTGTTCCGTCGGCGCAAGATCCAGTTGCCGTCGCAGCTGGAGCCGCTGGTGATTCGCGGAAAGCGCCAGGGCGCGGCGGGGAGAAAGGCATGAAGACGATTGCCGTCGTCTCTCCCGTCGGTGGCGCGGGGCGCACCACGCTCACCGTCGCGCTGGCCGGCCTGCTGATGGCACGCAAGCACGCGGCGCTGGCGGTGGAATGCGATCCGCGCAACGTGTTCACTTTCTACTGCGGCCTGCGCACGCCGGCGCGCCGTGGGCTGGTGTCGCACGTGGTGTCGCCCACCGACGACTGGAGCGATGCCGCGCTGGAAACCGACGACGGCGTGCTGTGGCTGCCCTGGGGCGGCGCCAGGGGCGACGGGCGCGGGCCGGACGCCGAGACGGCTGCGGCCATCGCCGCGGTGTTGCACGAGCAGCCGACGTGGTTGCGCGATCTGCTGGCGCGGATCGATCTGCCGGGGCATGGCGTGGCCTTGGTCGATACGCCGGCCTGGCCGTCCGTGCATGCCTCGCAGGCCATCGCCGCTGCCGATCTAGTGCTGGTGGTGCTTCCGCCGCAACCGCTGGCCTGCGCCACGCTGCCGCGCCTGCGCAGCGAGCTGAAGGCGCTGGGCAAGGAAACCGTGTACGTGGCCAACGCGGCCTCGCCGGCATCGCAGTTGCACACCGACATCCTCACGCTGCTGCGCGACGCGCTGGGCGCCGAGCTTTCCGTGTATCGCGTGCATGCCGACACCGGCATTCCCGAGGCGCTCGCCCGCAACGAGAACTTCGTGCAGGCCGCGCCGCATTCCCAGGCCGCGCATGATCTGCAGGGTCTGGCGTCGTGGCTGTCGAACTGGATTCACGCCGCCCACCAACCGGCCGCGGGAGCGAAGGCATGAGCCGGCCGGCGTTCGCCTCCATGCGGTCGCGCCTGCGCAGCGCGATGGCGCGGGAGATGGATATCGACGCGGATGCCGGGCGTGGCATGTGGGCCTTGCGGCTGATATTCCGCGCGCCGCGCGCGGGGCAGCGCGACTGGCCGGCGATAGCGTCCGAACGCCTGGGCCGCCATCTGCGCGACGAACTGGGCATGGAGCCAGACGAAAGCGCGGGTGCATGGCTGTGGCGCCTGTTCTTCCGCCCGCGCCGTCGTCGCGTGCGGCTCGCGGCCAACCTGCGCAGCGCCCGGCACTACCGTGGCGCGCGCCGCGGCTCGATGCTGCTGGGTCGCATCGGCCAGTGGCTGGCGCCCGTGCAGGGCGTCGTGGGGCGAGCAGGGCGCGCGGTGTCCTCGCGCCTGCCGACAGTGCCGTGGGCGCGCGTGGGCCAGCGCGTGGACGAGTGGTCGTCCGGGTTGGATCGCGTGCCCTACCTCAAGCAGGTGATCCTGCTGCTCGCCTTCGTGGTGGCCGTCGCGTTCTGGACCACACCGCTGGCCATCGCCGACCAGTTCCGACTGTTCGTGCTGGTATGCGCGGTGATGATCATCGCGCGGCGCATTCCCGGGCGCTGGCCGACCATGCTGATGGTGTCGCTGTCGATCCTGATGACCGGGCGCTACATGTGGTGGCGCATCACCCAGACGCTCAACTTCGCCACGCCCGTCGAGGCGATCTTCGGCTACCTGCTGTTCGCCGCGGAAATCTACACCTGGATCGTGCTATTCTTCGGCTACATCCAGACCGCGTGGCCGCTGAACCGCCAGCCCAAGCCGCTGCCCGAAGACACCGACAGCTGGCCCACGGTGGACGTCTATATCCCCACCTACAATGAGCCGCTGACGGTGGTGAGCCCGGCGGTGCTGGCGGCCAAGAGCATGGACTGGCCGGCCGACAAGCTGCGTGTCTACCTGCTGGACGACGGCAGCCGCGAGGAGTTCGCGCGCTTCGCCGACGCGGTGGGCGTGGGCTACCTCACGCGCGAGGAACACCGCTACGCCAAGGCCGGCAACATCAATCACGCGCTGGCCCTGACCAGCGGCGAGTTCGTCGCCATCTTCGATTGCGACCACATTCCCACGCGCTCGTTCCTGCAGACCACGATGGGCGAGTTCATCGCCGACCCCCAGTGCGCGATGGTGCAGACGCCGCATCATTTCTTCTCGCCCGATCCGTTCGAGCGCAATTTCGACACGTTCCTGCGCATTCCCAACGAGGGCAGCCTGTTCTACGGGCTGATCCAGGACGGCAACGACTTCTGGAACGCCACCTTCTTCTGCGGTTCGTGCGCGGTGATCCGCCGCGCGCCGCTGATGGAAGTGGGCGGCATCGCGGTGGAAACGGTCACGGAGGACGCACACACCTCGCTCAAGATCCATCGGCGCGGCTATCGCACGGCCTACCTGCGCATCGTGCAGGCGGCGGGGCTTGCCACGGAAAGCCTGTCCGGCCACATCGGCCAGCGCATCCGCTGGGCGCGCGGCATGGCGCAGATCTTCCGCCTCGACAACCCGTGGCTGAAGAAGGGCCTCACGTTCTTCCAGCGCATTTGCTACAGCAATGCGATGCTGCATTTCTTCTACGGCATTCCGCGCCTGATCTTTCTTTCCATGCCGTGCGCCTTCCTGTTCTTCGGGCTGCACGTGTTCGGCGCGGATGCGATCTCGGTGATGGCGTATGTGTTCCCGTACCTGTTCATTTCCGGGCTGGCCAACTCGCGCATCCAGGGCCAGTACCGCCATTCGTTCTGGGCCGAGGTCTACGAATCGGTGCTGGCGTGGTACACCGTGCTGCCCACGACCATCGCCTTCATCAACCCCAAGAAGGGCAAGTTCAACGTCACGGCCAAGGGTGGCCTGATCGAGGACGAATACCTGGACTGGTCCACGTCCAAGCCCTACGTGTGGCTGCTGGCGGTGAATCTTGCCGGGCTGGTGGCCGGCGTCGTGCGCATCTTCACCGTGCAGCGCGACGAGCCGGTCACGGTGCTGATGAACATGGTGTGGTCGCTGTTCAACGTCGCCATGCTCGGCGCCGCGGTAGGCGTGGCCAAGGAGGCGAGGCAGGTGCGCGTATCGCACCACGTGCCGCTGCACGTGCCGGCGACCCTGGTGCTGGCCGACGGCAAGACCATCGCCTGCCGCACGGAAAACTATTCCACCGGCGGCCTGGGCATCGTGCTCCCTGAAGCATTGCCGCTGGAGCGCGGCGCGCCGCTGGGCGTGGCGCTGTCGCGCGGCGACATCGACTACTACTTCCCCGCCGTGGTGGCGCGCAACAGCGGCAACCGCCTGGGCCTGAAGTTCGAGGAGTGGTCGTACGAGAAGGAAACCCAGCTGATCCAGTGCACCTTTGGCCGCGCCGATGCCTGGGTGCGCTGGGAAGAGGAACTGGTTCCCGATGCGCCGCTGCACAGCTTCGTGGAGGTGATCGAGATGGGCTATCAGGGCGTGCTGCGACTTTTCGATGCCTGCCTGGACGCCGCGGAAGCCGTGTTCGTGCGGCACCCGCGACGCTCGGAGTGACGGGGTAACGCATGGGATTCTGGAACCTCTATTTCATCGCCAAGCTTGGCCTGTTCGCCAGGGGCAGCATCCAGCCGGTCTGGTGGCTCAACGTGCTGTTCGCGCTGGCGCTGCTGGTGCCCCTGCGCCAGCGCTGGCAGCGCGTGGCGCGGCAGGTGGCGGCGGTGCTGGCCGGCGCGGCCTTGCTCTATCACGAATCGAACCTGCCGCCGTTCGGCTATGTGCTCCGGCAGATTCCCGCGCTGGCGACGTTCTCGCCCAGCTACATGCTGGAACTGGCGCGCCGCGTGTTCACGCCGGCGATGGTCTATGTGCCGCTGCTGGTCATCGTGGTCTATGCCATCGTCAATCGGTGGGTGCGCGTCACCACGTTTGTGCTGCTGGCGCTGATCGTCTTTCCGCTGTGGCAGGGCATGGGCACGCTGATCGCCAAGTCCGGCCAGGGCCAGAACGTTGCGGCCGCCAACCCGCGCGCCGATGCAGAGGCGGCCAATGCCGGCGCCAGCGGCGCCACGGGCAGCTACGACGAGCAACTGGCCGCGTTCCACCACGCTGAGCAGGCGCGTCGGATGGCGTTCTTTCCGGCGGACAAGGACCCGGAGGCGGCGTTCGACATCATCGTCATCCACATCTGCTCGCTGTCGTGGGATGACCTGGACGTGGTGAACATGCGCGACAACGCGCTGTTCGGCAAATTCGACTACGTGTTCAAGAACTTCAGCAGCGCGGCCAGCTACAGCGGCCCGGCGGCGATACGCCTGCTGCGCGCGTCGTGCGGACAGGAGCCGCACCAGGGCCTGTACAGCGCGGCGCCGCAGGAATGCCACGTGTTCGCGGACCTTGCCGCCGCCGGTTACGACGTGCAGTTCATGATGAACCACAACGGCCGCTTCGACGATTTCATCGGCACCATCCAGCGCGAGATCGGCCGCGCCGGCATCCAGCCGCAATCCACCGATGGCTTGCCGCCCTTCATGCGCGAATTCGACGGCTCCCAGCTGGTCAACGATTACGACGCGCTCGCACGCTGGTATCAAGGCGTTGCCGCCAAGGGCGGCGGGCCGGTGGCGCTCTACTACAACACGGTGACCATGCACGACGGCAACCGCCTGCCCAACAACAACATGACCAGCCTGCAGTCCTATCCCGTGCGGCTGACGCGGTTGCTGGGCGACATCGACCGGCTGACCGAGGTGATCGAGCACTCAGGCCGCAAGGCCGTGATCGTGTTCGTGCCCGAACACGGCGCGGCGTTGCGCGGCGACGCGGGGCAGATATCCGGCCTGCGCGAAATCCCCACGCCACGCATCATCAACGTGCCGGTGGGCGTCAAGCTCGTCGGCCTGCCCGCCGCCAAGGCTGCGCCGGGGCATGCCGTTTCCATCGACACGCCCACCAGCTACCTGGCCCTGGCGCAGCTGATGTCCAACCTAGTGGCCAACAGCCCGTTCAAGCCGAACGGGCCCGCACTGGACCAATACGCGCACGACCTGCCGCAGACGCGCCTGGTCGGCGAGAACGAGAACACCGTGACACTGGGCACCACCAGCGGCTACGTGATCCACACGCCCGAAGGCGTCTGGATGGAGGGCAAGCCATGACCGCGCCACGCGATGCGGACGAACGGATGCTTCCCAACGACATCGAAACCTATGCGCGCCACGTTGAAGGCATCGACCCCGCGCGCTATTTCGATAGCCAGTTGAAGGCGGTGCGCGACGCGGCACGCAAGCGCTGGCCGCTGCTGGCCGGCGTGCTGTATCCAGACGACGCGACGCCCGAGCGCCCGTGATGCTTCACGCGACCTCGGTTTCGACGCGATCGCGGCCGTTCTGCTTGGCGCGGTAGAGCAGGGCATCGGCTTCCCGCAACAACTGCTCGACGTCGATGGCGGTGCCCTGGTCGCGTAGCGCGAAAGCCACGCCGATGCTGATGGTGAAGCCGAACGTCTGGCCGTCGAGGGTAAGAACCTTTTCATCGTGCAGGCGCAGCCGCAGCCGCTCGGCCAGGGCCTGGCCCTCCTGCGCGGCCTGCACGCGCGACAACACCACGAACTCCTCGCCGCCGAAGCGGGCGACGATGTCGTCAGAGCGCATCGTTTCGCGGCAGACATTGGCCAGCATCACCAGCGCCTTGTCGCCGTTATCGTGCCCGTAGGTGTCGTTGACGCGCTTGAAGTGGTCGATGTCGATCATCATCACCGCCACCACCGGGTCATGGCTGCGCTTGTCGGCCAGCAGCACGCGCGTGCGGGTTTCAAAGGCGCGCCGGTTGAGCAGGCCGGTCAAGGCGTCGGTTTCGGCCATGACGCGCAGCTCGCCGATCATGCGCTTGCGTTCCTTCTCCAGTTTCAGGCGCCGCGTGCCGTTCTCCTTGAGCACAATGAGCGCGCTGAAAAGCTCCTGCACCTCGCTGCTGTAGCGTTTTCGGGGCAGCACGGCCGACAGGTTGCCGGAGGCAATCGCCAGGATGAAACGCCGTGCCTCCGCCACCGGCTGGATGATACGTTCGCGGAATCGCCAGATCAGGAACATCAGCATGCCCGTGAGCACCGCGGCGAAGATGCCGCTGGCGATCAGGTAGACGACGTGCTGACGCAGGCTTTCGTCGATGGTCTTGCCCGCCAGGGCCATGGCGTCATCGCGGAAGGTGTTGATCGGTGCGATCAGTGGTCCATAGCGTTCCGCCAGCTGCAGCGGCGATTCGCTCACGCCACCGGAGCGGGCCGCGTCCTGCCGCACCTGGTCCAGAAAGATCAGCGCTTCGCCGAAATAGACCTTGTCGAGCCTGTCGTAATCGGCCTGCAGGCTGGGCGGCAGGATCCGCACGCTGGGCAGCAACAGCAGGCGGAGCTGTTCGATCTTGCCCAGGGTGCGGGCGATGTCGAAGGCTTCCTGGTCGGTCAGCGCGCGCCGGGAAATCACGGCGGGACCAAACTGCGACACGATCATGCCTGCCTGCTCCCGCAGCAGCCCGGACAGGCGCGCGACCAGCAGGTAGCTCTGCACGTCGGCGTTCTGGCGGATCACGCCCACGGCATCGATCTCCGCGATGGACGACAGCCTCGGGATGGCATCGGATAGATGGCCAAACGCTTCCAGTACCTGAGCGTCCGTTCCGGTGTGGTGGTGCATGGCGTCCAGTTCCCGGCGCGCCAGCGCGATCTGGTCGTAAGCCTGCTCCCAGGTGGGCAACAACATGGCGCAATGACTGCAATCGGGATCGCGCAGCGCGGCGCCCAGCTCGGCCATGCGTGCGTCGGTGCTCTCGCGGGCGGTCTTCAACGCCACCAGCCATTCCGCGGGCGTCGGCTCGTCCAGCACGATTACTGCGTAGGCGGGTCGGCGTTCGGCAGACACGTCCGCCATGGCGTGCAGCGCCGCTTGCAGCGCGGTGAACTCCTTCTTCGCTTCGTGGGCGTCTCGGTAGCCTTGCCATTGCAGGCCGAACAGGGAAAGCACCAGACCCACCACCACCAGGTACAGCTCGGTGACGACGTAGCGGAAACGCTGCTGGATCGATTTGCCCGGCGGCAGGGTGGCTGGCATGTACGCGCGTTGTCCCCGATCAGCGGCTGGCCCTGGGGAAAGGACAATCGCAGCGCCGTCTCCATGCGGCTCGGAATCGGCGCCACCGAACGACGCGCGCCGCCCCGGCATGCCTTGCCCCCCGTTTGATGCGCACAGTCTCTGCGGCGATCTGTGATGGGTTTGTGGTGGAGCAGGGCGGAGCCTGGCCTTCATGGCAACGGTGGGTCGTCATTCGCCATCCCCGCGCCATATCCGCACGCTAGCCTCTACGACGACCCAGGATTTGCCCTCAAGGCACACCCACCCTCACCGTCATCCCTGCTTTCGCAAGGATGACGGTGACGAACACCGCATGCGGCCAACCGTGGAATCCACCCATGAACCCCCAAGCCGACAGCACCCCGCCGTTACTGCGCTGGAACGGCACGACCCCGCTCCTGATGTCCCTCGTGGTGATCGGGATGATCGTGGCCGACCTTGTCCGCCATGGCCTCCACGCGCCCCGCCACGACGAAGGCACTGCGGACCATATCTCCATCCTGCTGATGTTCGGCCAGATTCCGATCATGGCCAGCTTTGCGCTGGCCGGCAGGCACGAATGGCGCCGGGTGCGGCCCGTGCTGACCTTGCAGGTGGCGCTGTGGGGGCTGACCTATGCCTTGTCCCTGCTGTGAAGCATGCCATCAGCCATGGGGCAGCGATGCGCGCAGTGCCTGCAGATTCTGCGGGGCGACGCGGATAAGCCCGCCACGCGGACTGTCGATGTCCGCAATGAGCATGAAGGACACCGCCACCACCATCGGCAGCACCAGCAGCAGCCCGCGTTCCGATGGCGGTTTGCGCGAGCCCATGCCCACCAGCAAGTTGCTGCCCAGCGCCACCACCATCATCAGCAGCCAGGCGGCGACCGGAATCCGATTCCACCAGGCGGCCTGCGTATAGCCTTCCGAATTGAGCACGTCGTTCATGCCGGCCACCACCAGGGCGGTGATGGGCGTGGGCTGCTGGCTGGCAGGCGCGGCCATGGCCGACCACAGGCTGGCCTGCAGCGCGTTCTTGCGCGCGGTGATGGCGGGCAGCTCGCTGCGGTCTGTGGTCTGGTAGAAGGCGATGCGCTGGTCCAGGTAGTTGATCAGCAGAGGACGCAGCTTGATCGCGTCTTCCGGTGGCAGCAGGTCAAGCCGCACGTACTCCGTGCCGATGGCGTTGGCCTCCGCTTCCTCGTAATTCTTGCGCTGGTCGTAGCGGCTGATCGCCATGGAAAAACTGAAGCCGATGATCAGCCCCAGCAGCGTGAGCGTGGCGCCCTGGACTACGGTGAAGGTATCCACCCACGCATCCTTGTCCCGCACGCGCCGGCGAACCCACCACGAGCCGATGCGCTCGGCGATCCACATGCCGGCCAGCGACAGGACAAACACCACCAGCGGGTGATTGAGCGTGAAACTCATGCAAACTCCCTCTTGGAAAGATCATCGACAGCGCCAGCCGCGCGCCACAGTGGGCACCGTCTCGCGAAGCGAAAGTGAAGGCGGCTTGGTGCTTCGTAGCCCGGATGAAGCCAACGGCGGAATCCAGGATCGCACGCCCTCAGGACGGCATCTGCAACGGCAGGCACACGCACAGTTGAGTGCCTTCCCCCAACGCCGAGCGCAACCGGCAACTGCCGCCCAGCAGTCTGGCGCGCTCACTGATGCTCATCAGGCCCAACCCTTGCCAGCCGCCCGACTGCGCGTCGAAGCCGCGTCCGTCGTCCGTGATGGTCAGTTCCACCTGGTCGCCGGCGATGGTCAGCGCAACGTCGATACGCTTGGCGTGGGCATGCTTCAACGCATTTCTCAGCGCTTCCTGGGTGACGCGGTAAAGGCAGAGCGTGACCTCGCAAGGCAAGCCGTCCGGTTCTTCAGGTATGTGGAGTGCAATCGTTGGCCCGCTGCGATGACGATGCGTGCGGCACAGCTCGCCCAGCGCCAATGCCAGGCCCGTGTGCTCGAGCGTGCTGGGATGAAGGCCGTGCGAAAGCGCGCGAACGTCGCCCGAAAGCGCGATCAGTTCGTTCTGCAGTTGCGTCACGTCGTGGCGATGGTGCTCCTCGACCTTCTGGCGCAGCGAACTGAGGTGCATGGAAGCCAGCGCCAGCCGCTGGTTGATATCGTCATGCAGGTCGCGTGCGACGCGCGCGCGTTCCTGTTCCTGCGCCACGATAAGACGTCCCGCCAGGTGTTGCGCCTCGCTGCTGCTGGCGAACAGCGCGTTGCGCACGGTACGCCGCTGTTCCACCAGCGCCGCAAAGAGCAGCGACACCACCGACATGCCCAGCATCCACAGCTGCACGGTGAGCGTGCTCGATTGCGCATCGCCCTGCAGGAAAGGGCCGTGCCCCGAAAGGCTGAGCTGCATGGCGATGGCGCCCAGCGCCATGTTGACCGCACTCACGCCAGGAATCTGCGCGCATAGAGCCACGTAGATCAGCAGCGGAGCAGGGGCGATCAGCAGGATGGCCCGCAGCGTGTCGATATTCCCCAGCAGGCCCCAGGCCACCCAGAGCAGGACCAGTATCAGCGCCGTGACCAGCCATACGCGCATGCCCGGCATATCTCGGCGCAGGGCCGACGCAGGGTTGCTCAGGCTAAGCACCGCCGGCGTGAGCAACACGAAGCCCAAGCCCATCGCCAGCGCCATATGCCACCACTGCTTGTGCAGCCAGGGGATGGTGGGCAGTAGGGTGTTCAGCCACAGCGCCATGCCGGTGGTCGTCAGCGGAAGCAGCACCGCCGCCACCAGCAGGAACCACCACAGGCGCGGAAAATCGTCGATCGACTGGTCGCCGCGAAAGCGCTCCAGCAGCAGCGCCGTCCCATAGAGCAACAACACGCACCCCAGGTAAGCCAACGCCATGCCCGGCAACGGATAACCCCGGGCCACGATGAAGCTCATCATGGCCGCCCACCAGCCCACTCCATAGGCCGGCCAATACCGGCGGGCCGACAGCATCAGCACGGGAAGCGCCATGGGCCCCGTCAGCAGGATCATCTGCAGATCCCCCCGGTGATTCCACAGGGCAAACGTCAGCCCATGCGTCACGAGGGTAGCCACGTACATGCCGGCAGCCCGCGCAAGCTGCTGCAGACCCACCTTCGCCAAGCCTTCGCCCATGCCCACCCCAACGCAGCGACGATGGCGAGAAGCTACAACGAAGCGACCCGGTATTTGTAGTCGTCGCCCGCTAATGAACGCGGCATCCATCGAGACGACAGACTCGCACCTCAAACCATGCTAGGCCCGACACCGTAGAGCCCGTAGCCCGGATGAAGCCAACGGCGTAATCCGGGACCACGCAACGCATCGACACGCCGCACTCCATCCAGACGCCGCACACACCCTTCGCTTCAGAGCAATCCGATTGATGTGGTCAGGGCAGGGAGATGACACTGCACCCGTCAGATCCGCTGTATGCACAAACAAAGTTACGACGAGATGTCGTTAACGTGCTGCGGTTGCCCCCCTTGCAAAAAGTCTTGGCTTCTCACGTTTCCAAGACGCCGTCCGCCGAATCCGACAAACCGGCCCCGCCTTGTGCGGGGCCTTTTTTTGCGCGCACTGACCGTGCGGCGTAAGCCCGGCCATCCTTCGTGTGTGCATATCGGTTTCGTCGCCATGCAGCCTGCACGGACACGCCGTAGGCGCTCGCCCCATGCGCGTCGAGCGCTCGCCCGACGTGCCTCTTTGCTGGGCTTGGGCGTACTCTGTCTGCGTCACCCGCGCCGTCGTTCAGGGCTACGCGGGTGACCACGGCAGTTGATGCCGTGAGTCGCGAGCCGCCGGTGCAGCAACACCGACGACCCGCTAACCAAAACCAACCTGAGGAGTTGATCTTGGCTACCCACGATCATAAGGCAGGGCTACGCCCGTCGTTACCTCGCGACGGCAGCCAAGCGCCTTCACCGCACGACCCGAACCTTCCCGGGTTTGTTCCGACACCCCCGTATGACCCGCAAACCACGGCGCTCCGCGTGCTCACGTACCTGCGTGATCGCCTGGAACAGCGTGAATGGCTGGTCATCACGGGCATGCCGGGCGAACCCATCGAGTCGTTGACGAGTGAAGTGTCGGCGGCGCTCGATATTGCCGTGCACTGCATCGAGCTATCCGCCGGCGCGCCATTCCAACGGTGCGCCGTAGCCGCTTAAACCCCGTCCGTTGATCGTCCCGTGGCGCATCGGCTCACGGGTCGATGCGCCACACCTCAGGGCGATCACGGGCGGGGCTAAGGCATCCCTTACACGCAACGACGCGAACCCTGCGTCGGTGTTTCCCTGTGCCTGACAGGAAAATCACTAAATCTGTCCTCTTTCCTCGACCAGCCGGTCGATGGTGCAGATCATCTTCGCGTCATCGCGGCCGTCGCTATCGATCAGCATCACCCGGAGCTCTTGCTTGCCTGGCGCAGCCCGTGGCTCTTCTATCCAGACGGCCTGGAATGTTCGATAGCCGGTGTAGGAGCCATGCGTATCCTTGGTGCTCAACTCTCCGCATATATTGGCCATGCCCTTGATGACCTTGCCACGGTAAATATTGCGGAACTGTGCGCTTTGCGGGTCCGGGGTCCAGCTGCGCAGAGCCACGCGAAGCCTGCCTTCCAACTCTCGGCCCGACGGCGGCCCGCCGTGGCAGGCCGCAAGAAGCAGACCAGCGAGCGTGATCAAAGTCCTTTTTATCGATGGCTTCACGTGGATGATCTCGTATGGCTGCGCAGTTGGATCGCCTTGTTTCTGGCGAGCTTCAACGGCGTTTTGGAGTTGTGCGAAATGGCGTGGCTTGTAGATATGAAAAAACTACCCGGCCACTTTTCAGTGACGAGATGTGGCTCGCCATCAAACTAATTGCCCCCATCCTCTTTGCTGTCGGGCTTGCGAGGGTGGATTGTTCGAGCGCCCGAAGGGGATTGCCATAGCTTGCAGATCACCATGCCGATGCCGACCTCCGCGGCCACGTCGTTGTAATCCTCAGGATGCGCACGCCACTCGTTCCGCACTATCGCGGCGACTTCGCCACCGGATGTTCCTGTGGGAGCCCAACAGGTCCTCTGCTTGTCAACGGTGCGCGCGAGGTTGAAACCCCTGTACGCGCCGACGATGAAGTAAGTGCTGGGCTTTTCGTCCAGCGCCGGTTCAGGCTGGCTCTCGTAGAACACGGTAGACCGTGGCAACGCCAACATTGAAGCGTTCGGCCAACTGCGCTACTGAGAACTTTTCCTCTTGTCGTAGGGTACGAATGCGCACGCACTGATCCTCGGTCAGCGCACGTTTCCGCCCAAAGGCCACGCCTTTCTGCTTGGCTTTGGCGATTCCATCCGCCTGCCTCTCCGCTCGAATGTCGTTCTCGAATTCAGCAAAACTGGCGAGCAGAGAAAACATGAGTTTCCCCTCAGGGGTGCTGGTGTCGATCGATTGATCAAGCACCCTCAAGACGACGCCCTTTCTCCTTAGCAGTTCAGCAATTTTGGCCAAGTCCAGTACGGAGCGAGCCATACGGTCCAGCCGGGATATGACCAAGGTATCGCCATCCCGAAGGAACTGGAGGCATGCCTGAAGCTCAGGGCGGTTATCGGCTTGCTTACCAGATCGCTTTTCAGAATAGATACGGGTGCAGCCGACTCCCTTCAGCTTGTCCAACTGGACATCCAGAGATTGGCCGACGCTGCTGACTCGGGCGTACCCCACGATCTCGCTCATTATCAAATCTCCTAGATGATTTGATATTATCATTCTGATAGGAGTTTTGATAGATGTTCCGAACCCTACCGCAACGTATACATTTCGAGAAATATTTCGGAGAAGGCGAGGGCTGGCTTATAAGAGGTGGGTTCTTTCAAGCCGAGTTTCTCGGCACCATCCTTGGGTGTGCTGTCCAGCGTCTAGAGCCCCTGGTTTGTCGAACTGTCTTTGGCTCTCATGGGATTCAACTTCGAGGTTCGACGATGCAGAGGCTGCCCGTTACGGTCTAGAAATTGGATTGGCAAGGAGGGAGGGTAGGTTGTTGCCCCCGATCTTGCCCCCAGTTGCCCCCGGCTTTCAAGGAATCTCTTGGGACGGTTGCGGACAAAGAAAAAGGCCGGAACCCTTGGTGTTGCTTGGGATTCCGGCCTTCTTGGAACGTCCGTGGACGTTGAGTTGGTGGAGGTGGCGGGAGTCGAACCCGCGCTCTTTGGGACATACCAAGGGCTAGCGCTGGTGCGCTGACCAGAAACTGACCGTTTCAGTCCTCGAAAGCAACCGCACCGCTGCCAGCGGCGGCAAGGTCCTCCAGATCGCTCGCACTGGCCGCGCCCATACCCGTGATGGTGAGTCGCGCCCCGCCGTTCTTCGCAGTGGCGGCCAAAGAATGGAGCGAAGTCATTCGCAGCTGTCGTCCGTCGATTTTGAGGCTTCCGCCTCGGAACAGAATTGCTGCCATTTGGTCGTGGCTGAGGGTGCTGAGGCTCATGCTTTCTTCCTTGTTAGGGTGGTTGACGGAGTATCCGATGCGGACGCCCAAAGGGATGCGACCTTCTGCCCGGCATCCGGCGCCACCGATGGTATCCAGCGACCATACGTTCGAACAATCATGGTCCAGTCCTTATGGCCCATCAGCGAGGCGACCCATACTGGGTTCTCTCCTGCGCTGAGGAGCGTCGAGGCGAACGTGTGGCGCATCTGGTAGGGGTAGCGGTAGCGCACGCCTGCGCGCCGCAGCGCTGGGTGCCAGGCGGTCTTTCGTATCGGCCCATCGTGGAGCCATGGCTCGCCAGTGCGTGGATTTGTAAAGACCTCTTCGCCGGCGGTCTGGGTGTGCTGGCGCTGGTCGCGCAAAGCCTGAAGGGCCGGCTCCAGGAGCGTCATGGTGCGGCGACCCGCCTTTGTCTTCGGCGCTTTAACCTTCTTGCGGACCTTGGCTCTCCGCACGCTGATGGTGCCGTGCACCAGGTCGACGTCCTCCCAACGAAGGGCGATCAGTTCGCTCGTGCGCAGTCCGGTCCAGAATCCGAACTGGAATAGGTTGCGGATCTGGCCTTCGCTCGCATCGAGGATGGCCGCAACCTCAGCGGGCGTGAAGGGATCGACGTCGTCGGATTCCTTCGGAGGCTCGATCTTGCGCGGCGTCCATCCGATGAAGGGATTGGCGGTGATCTGCTCGTCCTCCATGGCTTGGGCGAACAGGCCGCGCATGGGGAGAAGCAGATTGCGGATCCTCTTCAGTCCGCAGGTCTGCGCCGACACCCACTCTTTGAGGTCGCCGCGCGTCAGCTCGGTGAGGCGCTTGGCACCGAAGGCGGGCACCCATACCCGTTGGATGGCGAGGTCGTAGTCCCGGTATGTGGTGTGCTCAATCTGGCTCTTCATGCCGGCCAGCCAAGATTCCAGCGCCTTCTCGATGGTCAGGGCCGCGCCAGGCAGTCGGCTGAGCGTGACGGCGCGTTTGCTGTCCGGGAAGAACTTGGCATAGTCGAAGGACCCTCGTGCGATCTCCGCTTCGACCTGGGCTTTCAGGTTGGCTGCGAACTTGAGGTTCGCACCCGTGGGCGGGAGCTTCAGGCGCTCGCGACAGCGGGCCCCCTTGTAGTAGAAGTCGATTTCTATGCTGCGCTGCGTTGCAGCGCGGACACCTGCTGACCGGCGACCCATTTCTCGTATCCCTCGATGTCGATGAGCACGCGCCCATCCGGCGACTTAATCCAGACGATACCTTCCAACCATACACCGTTCTTGATCTTCATGCGGATGGCGTTCTCGGTATAGCCCGATTCCTTGGAAAACTTGCTGATAGTGACGTGGCGGAGCGTCATGCTGCCTTCCTCTCCTGCTCAATGCGTCGGAACTCGATGGCCCAGACCCACGGGTTGGCGTCCCAGCTGCCGGCGCCGTTGATCGAATCCCACAAGAGCTGGAAGGCCCGAACGGGGTGCTGCGCGAGCGAGGCGCCTGGCACGCCGAAAGCCGTGTGCGATGGCGTGCTCATGTCCACGATGCCTTCTGCAAGAGCGCCTGCGCGGTCGATGGCCTGCAGTCTCTCCACGCGCACGCCGGTCACCTCCAGGGTGATGCGGCTGGCGCGATGAGGCATCGTCGCAGGCGACCGCCATGGCCGCTGCTGGAATTGCATGGGGCCTTTTGATGGCTGTCCAGTAAGGTCATGGATGGTGGTCGGTCGCGCATTCCATCGCCTGGAGCTATCAGCCTGGTAGGCATAGCCGTACCGGACCTCGCCGTAACCGTTCTTCACTTCGCCGCTGGCGATCGGCTTGAAGGTCTCGCGCACCCACAGCCGGTCGCCTGGCTGTCCATAGGGGCAGCGAAATCCATGGGTCATTTCCTCGCTTCCGGCAATGCGCCATTCACCCGCGTTTACAAACGGCATGGCTTGGCTGAAGTGAGGATTTCTGCCGGGAAGCCATGGGATGTGCTTCACGATCCGCCGCGTCACCGTCTTGCGCCCTTCGAGCACAGCGCGGACCATGGGGCCACTGAAGATGATGGGTCGTTCACGCATGGCTGTCCCCACTCGTCGTGAGTTTCAACTTGGAAGGTTTGTTGTGCGCCTGACCGCTGCGAAGGTGGAACTGCCGAAGGTGGACGGCTGGGTCGGGACCTGGGCCATCTACCAGGCGCCGCTGGACCTTGGCTCGATGCCGCTGCGATACGGCGACACCGACCTGCAGAAGACCGAAGACCTGGCCATTGGCATGGCGCGCACGGTGGCAAGCCTGGTGGCGCGTTCCCTGTAGCTTGCGCACCGCGGCGCCCAGGCCGAACATGGGGCCATTCATCAGGATGGGAGTGTCACGCATGTCGTTCCCCATGCCGGTTGGTCATTTGTGGGTATCTACAGTCACGCTTCCCGTGTCCCGAGAGAGCGAAGAGTGGTACGGGCGATGGTTCATCTACGATGTGCGCCCGGACTTGGAAAAGAACGCCGAGATAAGGCCTCTGCTCGAGGGAATCACGGCGAACTTTCCCGATGAGCATCAAGCCGACAAGGCAGCCAAGCTCGATGGACGGCGCCAAGCTCTGGCCATGCAAGGCTGACATCACGCCGCCTCCATGACGCTGTTCAGGGTTAGGGCAGCGGTGATACGCAGCCCTATCCATCGAATGACGTTGGTGGCCATGCTGTTGCCGAGGGCCTTGTAGCGCGGTCCGTCAGCGGCGGGCTTACCGCGCACCTCGATCAGGGTGTAGTCGTCAGGGAAGCCCTGCAGGCGTTCGCACTCGCGCGGAGTGAGGCGGCGCACGCCCGAACTATCGGCTATGCCGTTATGGCGCCTCGACCCGTTATTGGCATCGAGCGTTGCGTGGGTGTCCTGAACACGCATTCCCGATTGGCTACTTTGGAATGCGACGGCAATCTGGCCTCCGGCGTTCGGATGGCTACCTTGATGACCCATGGCGCGAAGCGTTGGGGCCAGATTGCCGGCGTCGGCGCCATAGTCTTTGCACGAGAAAGCCACCAGCATGCCGGCTTCTGCATCCTGTTGGGTTGCACTACCCGCTGCCTTTCCGCTCGCCTGCAGCGTGCCGCTCACCAGAGGGACATCGTCATAGCTGTAGCCACCGTTCGCCCGGCCACCACCGGCAAGCGTCCCAGCAATCAGGTTGTCGCTTCCGTCGCCCCTGGGACTGCTGTGGCCATGGTGACCAGCGCTTGCTGTAAGGCTGGCGGCAGTGCCTTGCCCCTCTTGGCGGCGCGGCGCAGAATCCCGGCGCATGCGGTCCCACTCAAGAAGTACCGTTGCGGGATCGAACCCGTCTCGAGCACTTGCGACAACGAACACACGGCGGCGTCGTTGGGCCAGTCCGAAATATTGGGCGTCCAAGGTCCGCCAAGCGATTGCGCGGCGGGGTCCATAAACAGCACCAACGTTTGCCCACGCCGGGACGTGTTCCTTCCGCTCCTTGTCCCACTTCCAGTATCGACTGGACTTGCCGACGGCCGGCCGTTCGACTGGTGGTTCCAGAGCACCATCGGAGCCGGCAAGCCCAGCCAGAAAGCACCCGAAGGCATTGTCTTTCGTGCTGAGGACTCCGGGGACGTTTTCCCACCAGATGACGGCTGCAGGATTTCCTGCAGCGGTTCGAACATCGTCAATTGCATTCGCCAGCTCCACGTATCGCAGTGTCAGGTTGCCGCGCTCGTCGGCCAGGGAGTTGCGGGTGCCGGCCACGCTGAACGCCTGGCAGGGCGTACCGCCGACCAGCACGTCGGGGGCACGGACGTCGCCCTTGAGCACGCGCAAGGCGATGGTGGTCATGTCACCAAGGTTCGGAACAGCAGGGTAGTGGTGAGCGAGCACGCTGCACGGGAATGGCTCAATCTCAGCGAACCAGTCCGCGCGCCAGCCCTCGGGCTCCATGGCCACCGTCACGGCCTCGATGCCGCTGCACACTGACCCGTAGGTGATCGGCTCACCCATTGGCGGCCTCCGTGGATTTGGCGATGGCGGTTGAGGCGAGAATCTGATCGCGCTTGCCGTGCAGCTCATCGATCCAGAGAAAGACGTCTGCGTACTCTGGGCCGACGGTCTCGACAGCGCTTTTATGCGCGTTGGCCATGCGCACGAGAGCAGCCCAGTGCTTTTCCCGTGCCGCATCGTATTCAAGCTGTGCAGCCGACTCTGCCTCGCGCGCGGCGTTCCATTCTTTGGCTGCGGCCATAGCGCCAGGTCGATCAAACATGCTCATGACTCAGCCTCCCCGCGCTGGGCGGATAGGGCGGCTATCGCGCTGTCATGCTTTGCACGGCGCGATGCCTTGAACGCATCGGCATCCAGGTTGGGGAGGTATTCGCGTGCGGCGATGACTTCGCAGTCGAGCAGGTAGTTGTAGCGAGCCGCATCCCTCGCATCCTCCCCAGCCTCTTGGGCGCGGGGCGGGTGGGTGTAGAGGGGCGTATGATGCGACTGGATCGCCTTGATGAAGCGGTCGCGCGTTTCCCTGTCACTGAATCCGAGCGTCACGAACCCTTCGTTCTTGTGGCGCGTGTCGATAGAGAAGGGAACAGGCAGCCGAACCGCAGCTCCGTCCTCGGCCTGCGCGCGAGTGTTCCAGGCGGATGTAACCTGCTGGCGAGCGTCATCGCCGAGGAAGTAATGCTGCCGAGAGCCGCATCCGCACTTCGAGCAGCCGACGGCCGCGAAACGACCGTCGACGTCTTCGGCTTCGATGATGTTGGCTTGGCCACCGCAGAACGGGCAGGCCTTCAGCTGGTCGTTCATCCCTCGAACTCCGGCAGGGCGTCCAGTTCGGCGAGCGTCATGAGCGGAAAGGTGAGAGTGACGGTCTCGCTGTCCTCGATGTCGTCCTCATGGGGAAGCACGCTGTCGAGCAGGGTATGAAGTTCGGCGAGCGGCCCAACGATGTAGGTGCCGTCGGTTTCGATCCTCACGCAGCGGATTCGCTGGTCAGTCATTGCTGCTCTCCTTCAGTCGCGCCACACGTTGCTTGGCCTCTTCAAGCCGGATCTCGGTTTCGGCCGACGCGAAGGCGTGGCGCAGGAAGTCCACGGTCTCGGAATCCTCCATCGGCAGATCGAGGTGCTTTGCAACGATTCGGAGCGCCTCGTCGGTGGAAGCCGTAGCCAAGCCGTTGAGTCGGTAGGCAGTTGGAATCATCGATAGAGCAAGCCTTCCCATCACTCCCCCTTGTCCTTTCTGTCAGCCTTCCTGAGAAGGCGCTGTCGGTGGTTCTCGGTACCGGTGAGGGCGTCTTCCAGCTCGCGGATGGCGCGATCGATGGAAGAGGCGTCCTTAGGGCGCAGGCCTGCCGCTTTGGCCTCCAGCTGCGCCTGGCGCGCATGGCGCAGGGCTCCATCGATCGCGGCACCGCAACGGGTGCTGGCGCGTGCTCGCTGGCAGAGGTAGAGGATGTCGGTCATGCGACGCGCTTCCAGGCGAAGTCCGGCGCCGCGTCCAGAAGCCACAGGTGGCGCATGTTGGCGACGTTGACGACGTGCTGTTCCGGCGGGAAGACCTCGACGGCCCAGTAGCCGCCGAAACCGCACTCAGCCTTCACGCGCATGAGTTCGTCCCAGGTGATGTTCTCGTCCCAGCGATCGCCCATGGTGGTGGAGCGGTTGACGCTGAGTCGTAGGCCGTTCGGCTCGCGATAGAGCTGCGCCAAGAACGTGCGCGAGCGCCACGCATATTCGAGCCCAGGCGGTAGCTTTTTCGGCCAGTTCGCCAGGTCGATGGCGGTCATGGTCACTGGCTGCTTCGCATTGTCCGCCTGCAGCTGCTTGATCGCTGCGCGGCGCTGCTGGCGGTTGAGTGAGGTGAGCAGTCCCATGGCCTGGCCTTGTTCCTTTGCCGGCGTTGCCGGCTCATTCGTACAAAGAAGCCCGCTGGAGGGATTCGAACCGCACGTTTTCCAAGGCCAATGAACCTTGGCGCCTACACCGGCAGGCTCTGCAGCGGGCTTCTTTGTGCCCTGTGCTACTCCACAGGGCGGGGAGGCTTACGCAGCGTGCAGGGCCGATTCACCCCACCAGTCCTGCGTGGCACGGCCGTCGCCGGCCTTGTAGCGGATGAAGTAGTGGTTCTCGGACTTGCTGTACTCGGCGCGGCCGATCACGTCTCCGCTTTCGCCGCTCTCGGTGATCGTGACGCGCTGGTCGAGGTTGAACTTGAACTCGCGATCCATGTGGATGCTCCGGTTGGTTGAAAGGTGCGGGTTACGTGTCCCGCGTCGATACGTTCTCCTCCGCTCCCCGGATCAAGTTGCCGGTTTTGCTTTGGCGCAGAGCGACCGTCTCTCCTCGGTGTGTGGCTGGCCGGATATCCCGCCGGCGTCGGCTGCCCAGCGTGGGCGATTCGTTACTTGCCGAGTTCGAAGGCGCCGATGGCCAGCGTGGCCGACGGTCCCAGCTGCTCCACCAGCACGCTCTTGAACTCGCGCGCGATCTGTTCGAGCTGCTGCTCCTTCCGGAGCCAGCGCAGGGTGAGGGCCGGCTTGTCGCCGCCCGTGAGCACGGACAGCTTCAGCGAGAAGCTGCGCGAGGTCAGCCCGTCATACGGCTCGGTCGCCAGCCGGAACCCGACCGGCAGCACATCGGCACCCGAGGCCTCGACCTCTTCCAGCGCGCTGCGGCTGGCGCTGAAGTCCTGTGTGGTGTGCGTGGCTTCGCTCTTCGTGCTGATCTTCAGCTTGCGCACAGCGGCGATCGCGCGGGTCAGGGACGCATTGCCTTCGGTGAAGTCGGCGACCAGCACATCGTTCCAGTCCTCGATCCAGTCGATGAGACCAGCCTGGTCGAAGCGGCGGCCCGCCGCTTCCTGAAGTGCCTTGTAGGCGGCGGTGGGCTGCAGCCCGAGCGTTGCCGTCCAGTCGCCATGGCCCGGCGCTGTCTCCGAACCCAGGTTGAAGAACACCTTGGCAGTCATGCCCTGGACGTTCACGAAGCCCGGGACGGCCTTGTCGCCGGCGACCCCCTTCACGTAGGCGCAGAAGTCAGCCATCACGTTGGTGGTCATCTGGCCGCGGAAGCGATGGCGACCAGGCTGGAGGTGCTCCAGCGACTTCACTTCCTGGTCGCCGTCAACGATGACCGCGCGCGGTAGGTTGGTTGCCGATAGCAGGCGCTTGCCCGCGGCTTCGACGGCCGTGTTCTGGATCAGTTCGATGTTTTCCATGGCGGCTTATTCCTTCGCCGGTGCGTCGGAACCCTTGAACAGCGGCTCCTGCTTTTCGGGGAGCGCGCTCAGCGTGCCGCCGACGCCGACATATACGGGCGTCTCGGTGCTGTTCTCTTCGGTGACCTTGCCGTTCGGTGTCGGCTTGATCATCTTGATGGCGTGCTTGATGTGCACCTGGTTGCTGGTGCCGATCTGCTTCAGGTCGAAGGTCAAGATGACCTTGCCCGGTTTGTTGGTGGTGACGGCGCCGAGTGCCACATCAGCGAGGCCGCGTGCGACCTTGTTGAGGAACACGCCGGCGTCGAGTTCACCGAACAGGTCGAACAGCTTTTCCTGTTTCATGGGTTACTCCGACGAGGAAAGGAACGCGGCGTCGCCGCGCGACTGCAAAACGGATGGATCAGGATTCGTCGCTGGTGGCGAGCGGCTTGGGCAGCGTGAGCGAACCAAGGTCGACAGGCCTGCGCCGGAACCAGCGGAACGTCGCCATGCTTTCGACGCGGCGCAGCGCGAGGCGTGCCGTAGACCCGTGGTCGTCGACGATGGGCGCGTGCTTGTAGCGCACCGGTGTACCCTTGGGGTGCTTCCCCTTCCGGCGGTAGGTGTCGCGGTTGGCGTAGTAGAGCAACGCCTGGCGCATGACTTCGATCTGGCGCTTACGTCCAAACATCAGGAGGCTTCCCCTTGTGGAATGTCGGTATGGAAGAGAACGGCATCTCCTGGCACCTGCATAACGCCGGTCTCGATGACAGCCATTGCGGGCGCTACCGGTGCAGGGTCCGGCGCAATGCGGATGCCCTTGTTTTCGAGCTTGTTCAGCACGGCGTCGCGGCGGTTTTGGAGGGCGTGCCGGAGCTCAGCCTCGGTAAGCCGGTATTCGGTAATGCCGTCGTCCGGAACCAGGTTTTCGTCCAGGTGGGCAATATCCGAATCGATCAGATAGAGCTGGTCGAACAGCGCGCGCACTTCGTCGAAAGCTGCACGGCCGCGAATGGTCGCGGCGACCGTCATGGGTACGCTCATGCCATCTGCTCCATGGAAAGGGAGCTGGCCACGGCATCACCGCAAGGGGGTGACGGCTCCGCCGCGGCCAGCGAAAGGGGAACGATGCGAAGGAGGCTGCACAGGTCGAAGGCGAGGGCGATCTTCTCGGCGTCGGTGCAGTCGAGTTCGGCCAGGTCGCAGAGGCCGCTCATGCTTCACCGCCTTGAACCTTCGGCGCGCGCTTTCCGCGAATGGCCGCCTTGGCCGCTGCCAAGACGTTCTCGTATGCCATTTCAATGGCTTCCTCGCCTTGGAGCCCATACTGGCGCTCCGCGTTTCGACGAAGCTTGTCCGGGGACTGAAATGCGGCGATGCGCTTGAGCGCATTGAAGTACGCCAGCTCGTTGCTCACTCGACACCCCCTGCGTGCTTGAGGAGCGCTTCGAGGTCGCGCGCGATCTCCAGCGGTTCGTTTGAACCGTCGTCTTCGTACTTGGCGGCTTCGTCGCGCAGGAACGGGATCGTCCGTCCGGCGACTTCGACCAACGCGGCGACTGCATCGCGCATCTCGTCGTGCTTGCGCAGAACGACCGCGACTTGCTCGATGCGGGTTAACTTATGGATGACCGTCAGTTCCAACGATTTCGCCAGGACCGCGCGCTCGTTGTCGATCTGATCGAGCGCCATCTCCATCGTTGTAATGGTGCTCATGCTCGCACCTCCGAAGAGGGGCCGGCGACAGCAGGAGCGGGACAGGGAGGGAGTACCCCCGCCGCCGCCGGCTTGAGGGGTAAAGGCATGCCAGTGAAGCGCGAGATCTGCTCGGGTTCGTCGCCGACCAGGTCGAAGGCGGTATCGCCGACCCACAGCACAGGCATGCTGTTGCTCCAGTCGAGGCGAAGGCGTTCGCTGGCGGCGAACACGGCCGCGAAATGGCAGTCAAGCAGGTGGAGGCTGACCGTCCACGTCTGCGCGGACTTGAAGATGATGAGCTGGCGCGGCATGCCGACGCTGGCTGGAAGCTGGAGGCGCCCGTTCATAGCAGCCCCGCCATGCGACCGACCCACACCAGCAGGGCACCGGCCCAGCCCAGGCAGAACACGAGCGCCTTGAAGGTCGGGCTCGGGCCCAGATGCACGACGCTTTTGCTCTTGCGGCGTGTGTTCGTGCGCAGAACACCGGTGGCCGGCTTTGTACGCTCGACTGGTGCTCGAAGAAGTGCGACGTTCATGCATACCCCCGTTTGCAGGTGTATGCAACTATGCATAGAAATGCACAGCTATGCAAGCATGCATGATGCAAATGCGGATGAAATTGCTTGCGCCGGGTTAAGTGTTCAGTTTGCGTTCATGAAATTGGCGACGCAAAGTGTTCCAGTTGCCGCGCGGCATTCGGCTTTGCTGTACCCCTTCAGAAGGAGCGGAATATGGTTTTCAAGAAGTTGCTTTGCATCGCACTGATGGCCGTCGTGGCGATGACCGCGGCGGGCGCGGTAGTGGCACAGACCGCGGCGCCGGCGACCGGCATGGGCCAGGCGTGGCCGAACGCGCAGGACGTCAGCCAGAGCCCGAGCTGGCACGTGTACGTGTTCTCGCTCAACGGGCTGAAGTACGTCCAGGTGAACGACCTCAACGGCGTGGTGCGCGGCGGTGTGGCTGCGGCGCCCGGCGTCGTGATCCCGCTGCCGCTTGGCACCGGAGAGGTGCAGGCCGCATCGGCGGCGCCGACGACCGGAACGGTGGTCTATTCGGATGCGAATACGCTGGTGACCGCTTCGCCCCAAGGCCTGACGGCCACGCCAATGGCTGCGTCGGCGGCGAGCGGATGCACCAGCGTTCCCGACTGCGGCAAGATCAACGCGCAGTAAGTTCAGCAGTTGACGGCGTATTTGTCCTGATCACGAATGCGCGGTAGTAGCACCGAAACATGTGACCGGCCGTGGATGTTGTCGATGTCCACGGCCGGATCATCGAACAGCACCATGGTCATCCTCTCGGCCTCGATGTTGTACCTGGCTTGACCTGAGAAGCTCTCGGCAAGCATGCAGATGCCTTCTATACCGAGGCCCGTGCTCTGCATTGGCGTGGCAGGGCGCCCCTTTCCCTTCACCGAGATATACGAGCGCACAGTCAGGGCGGCATAGGCCCGGCCATTCTGCGACCTGCCGGTGCGCACGCGGAGCATGATTCTTTCCGGCGTGCGGGAATTGAGGATCAACGAGACACTCTCGTACGCCAGTCGGTAGATGGACATCTGGAGCTGGCGCGAGAGCTTGCTCGTGTTCTCCGGGATGTGATGGTCGTACGCCACATCAGCGTGGAGCAGCGCGTTATGGATGGGCCCAGAGGCGATGGCCGGACCCATGCCGTACACGTCCAATAGGTCAGGGTGGAACACTTCCTGCAGCAGGCGCAGGTCGGTACGGATGAAGGACATCAGGCGCCAGTATTCGGCCGTCATGTCCGCGCGATCGCCACCGTTCGCCACCTTGATCTCCGTCTCGTGCATGTAGTTGCGGATGGCCTCGATGATCGAGGCGCTATAGCGGAACTGGCTCTCCACGGACGAGGTGAGGCGGCGCACCATCTTGTTGAGCTTGATCTCTCGCTCGATCGCAATGGCGTCGCGAACCTTCTGGATGCTGATGTACGCGCCAATGATCAGCGCGCCAGCGGTGGCCACGGCGGCGACGTCCTGGATGGCAAGCAGATCATGTTCCAGGTCGGTCCGCTGGGTCAGGTGGACGGCGGCACTGCAGGCTAGGCCGGCGACGGCGGCTCCGGGCCAGCCACGCAAGATCGGCATCACTATGAGGGGCGCGAACAAGAGGCAGCGACCCACGGTAAGCCAGTCGCCATGGATGTGGCGCAGGGCGATAAGGCCACAGAGCAGATAGATCGCGGCGGCGCCGAACGGCCAGCCATACGTGGCGCTGGAAATATATCTGCGTTCGATCCACCAGCGCGCCACGGCGCGCACGAATGGCGCGACGGTGATGATGCCCAGGAAAGCACCCGTCAGGTACATGAGGTAGAGGGTGGGAAGGGGATAGCCCACTTCCTTTTCCGACACGCCCATAGCGAGCACGGAGATTAGGCTGATGGCCGCGCTGCATAGCGCGCCGGCGAACGCTGCCCCGAGGAACGCTCCCATATGGCCTGGGCGGCTCAGATCCATGTCGGGGATCTTGCGGCGCAGAAACGTCACCGGCGCCCAGCCGCCGAAGAACGGGAAGAACGTGCCAACTACAACCCAAAGGCGGGACAGGTGACTGGAGAAGTCGTCGTCCGTCGCCCATTTCAGGATCGCCGCCCATTCACCGGCCAGAAGCACAGGCCATAGGCGGCGAGGGAGCAGCATCAGCGCTGCGAAACGCAGGCCAATGGCTAGATTGAAGTCGAGCGGAGTGACAGTACGAAGCCCCCAGAACAAGAAACCGTATGCACAACCGAGCCCGGCAAACAGGCCAATCTCCTTAAAACGCATACGCCCTTCCGAATCCCCTCCGCTCATCGCAGCGCGCGCTAAAAGCGCTTTGTGCTCAGCGAGGCGAAAACTTTCCCTATGATCACAAGACCTTTGAGCTGATCCCCCTCAACCGGAATCGAGTTCAACGACGGCCTTGTCCCCGTGAATCTAAGGCTGTTCTCACCAAGCACCTGGCCGTGCTTGATATGAGGCACATTGAAGTACGTGAAGGCATAAACGCCCTCGGTCTCGACAGTCTGCACCGACGTGTCGATGAAAACCGTATCGCCTTTTTCGATCTCTCCCTGCATGGAGTCATCGATGGCGAACGCATACCGAACGTTCTTCGCTGGCGCGTCCGTCTGGAGCGAAAGCCAGGCTCGCGACACCATGACGTTCTGAGCCATGCCAATGGGGCTAAGTCGAGACGCAGAGCCTCGAGGAAACTCCGTGGCTGCGAGGATTCGAACGCCAGGACCGGTCGCCTGAGAATCGGTATCGGCCGAGCTCGGCAATACTTCACCGCCCTCGGCGAACAGGTCGACGTATTTCAAATCGTGGGAACTGACATGGAGGCACACGGCCAGAGCCTCGACAGTGTCGTCGCGCGCAAAGCGCGTGCCGCCGGGGGCCATGATCCTGTTAAGCGTGCTTTGGGAAATGCCAGCCTCAAGCGCCACCGCGTTCTGCGATGTCTTTCTGGCGGCGATGAAGTTCCTCAGATTCGATTGCAGATAGCTCATACCCCCCATGTTCATGCAAATTTGCACGAAGCGGGTATGCAAAAAACGCTTGACGAGTTATGCAAGTGTGCATAGATTCGCAGTCTATGGACCAGCTCAACGAATTGCAAGTAGCAGTGAAGGCCCTCCGGGAAGCCGGCTGGACTGAGCTCCAGATCGCCAACGAGGTCGGGTGCAACCAGAGCACGATCAACCGCGTGAAGGCTGGAAAACACGCGGTTAGCTACAACACCGGCGTTGCCATCCTGCAGCTGGTCGGCACGCCACCGCCCACGGCCAGGGCGGAGGCGTCCTGAAATGGGTACCTGCGAGCTATCGCTCGACGACGCGGTCAGGAGCATCAGGAACTATGCCGTGGACCACGGCATGACGCCACAGCAGGCAAAGGATTGCTTCCTTGCCGGCGTGCACGCTTCGCTCATCTTCGGCGGCGGCAAGGTGGTTGAAAGCACGGGTTGGCAGTCGGTTGGTACCGAGGGCTGCGGCCAACGTGCAGTCCCGGGGAGGGGTGAGCCCCGGTGAGCAACACGCTCCTGAACGCCGCATGGAAGGCGCAGCTGTCCGCCGCCGAGAAGTTCGTGCTGGTGGCGCTGGCCGACTTCGCCGACGAAGCGCGCGAGTGCTTTCCGTCCATTCCCATGCTCATGGAGCGGTGCTCGATGAGCGACCGCGGCGTGCAGAAACAGCTGGTGGCATTGATCGCCCACGGGTACCTCGAACGGGACTTCCGGAAGGGTAGATCGACCATCTACCGCATCACCGACCCCCGAACGTGGTTCACCCCGAACGACGTTCACCCCGAACATGGTTCACCCCAGCCCCGAACCACGTTCACCCCCGAACGTGGTTCGGGGCTGGGGTGAACCA
>Ga0268248_100142_pt1 | contig 45025 bp, 72 predicted proteins | sample AgamicAtAme_FD_200856 | JGI IMG/M metagenome (GOLD analysis project Ga0268248, IMG submission 200856) | Agave microbial communities from Guanajuato, Mexico - At.Am.e (v2) (version 2) | ecosystem: Host-associated > Plants > Phyllosphere > Phylloplane/Leaf | place: Guanajuato, Mexico | collected... | reverse complement strand
AGGCTGAGTAAGAGTTATTCCATTGTGGTCAAAAACCATGTTGCTTAAATTTATTTGGCTTGCGCCATAGCAGATTGCCAAAGGATAGTCAGTGTTGACATCGTAGATATATCCGCCATTTACTTCAAGAATAGCACTATCTTGAGTTCTTAACGTGGCATGCTTCCTGCTCGTGAACCCGCTAAATTTTCCAACGACAAGCTTTGCATTGCCAGAGAGGGAGATGCAAGGGTATGAAACGGCGTTGGAAGTGTTATAAAGGGAGTCTACATAAATATACCCATATGACATAAGCAGACAAGACTGGCTACTATCTAGCATAAGTTTATTTATAGTGATTGGGATCCCCTGCACGTTTGCTGTTGAAGTGCATTCAATAGCCTGGGAAAATGTTGCCACAGTGTCAATATTTAGCCCGTCGCATGCCCCAAGAACTAACGCCCTTCCTGCTGTGTCATAGAATACATTAATTAGGCTGGATGTGCCGGCCATCCCAAACGGCCAGAAGTGCCAGTGACCACCATGTATGAAGTCTAGAGCTCCATCTACGTACAGGCCAGTGTGTAAGGCGCCGATTTCAATGTCACCGATAAAGCTACCTCCGCAATTACCAGTAGCGTTAATGCCATCCCACGCACTGCTGATTCTTACGCGGTCGATGCGTGAGCGTGGCAAGTTTTTAATGCTGACCGCCCAGGGATACTTTGTGCAGCTATCTCTGACGCCCTGGTCGGCTTGTTCAAAATCAAAGCCTACATCGAAAAGCTGCCCGCCTTCTCCGCCTACAACTGATGAGCCTTCGGTTCCCAGCCTTAATACACATGAAGCCGACAAATTAAAATCAGTCCCAATTGTTATAACGGACTCAAGCCGACCTGCTCCTCGGATGGTTTGTCCATTAACTGCAATCAGCGCATCAGTAACCTTATATTGCCCTTGAGGAATGAAAACAGGCTCGCCTGTGTTCAGGGCTTTTTGGATTGATGCCGTATCATCCGTGGTGCCGTCACCCTTAGCTCCGTACTTATCATCTCTGATATTCACATATCCGGTTACATCATCAAAAGGAAATTCTTTTGTTAGAATATCCGCCACATTTACAGAGAAGTCACCGTTTAAGGTGCGCAGTGTATTTACATTAACTAAAGACATTTTAATTCCTTATGCGACGCGGATAATTTGCAAAGCTTGCTGTGCAACGGTCAAGGCAGCTGTGTAGTCGTGATATGCGTAGAGTGAATATGTGCTGCTTTTGCTTAAATAGAGTGTGCAACTCAGATTCATGATTGCCTCTCCACTACCGCCGTTAGCATAAAAAGATGAGCCGACAGTTTGTCCGGCTTTATAACCTGTGGACGGAGATGAGGATGAGTCGAGTTTCAACAGCGCCTTTATATATCCCGTTCCTGATCCGGCGAACCTGACAAATCCAGATATCTGGTAATACCCATCATCCGGGCACGTCCAGGTTCCGCTGCTGTATGCTGACTTGGTGTCTGTAACCATGGTCGGCACAAGCTTCGTAAAAGCCGCTGAAGCTAACGTGGTCGCCGTCGTGCTCTCTGCACGAAGGTAAGAGACATCGGATTGACCGCTACCGCCTTGAGACCGCGACAGCGGTGTAGTCAGACCGGTAAGGCTGGTAATGTCGCTGTTAGCTCCCTTAGCGGCCTTGCTGCTTATATTCGTGTTAGCAGTCGAGAGGCCGGTTTGAAGCGTATCGATATCGTTCTCGGCCGTACTCACGCGCGAAGTAAGCGCTGTCAGGTTCGTGTTAGTGGCTATATCATCCACTTCTACCGTTACCGAGCCATCACTGGTTCGCAGCGTGTCTGCAATCAGATCGTGAAGGTCTTCGTCCTCTACCTGCCGGCCATCAGCAATTGTCCAGCTGCTGCCTTCACTCACAGTCACCTGCTGCCCGGAGGCGATTTCCATCTGCGGGCCGAAGCTCCACGCATTCTTGTCTTGCGGGATGACGACACTGTTTTTAATCTGCTGCCCATGCCAGCTAATTTCAGAAAAGGCGCTTGCCTCCAGCGGAACGTTGCCGGTCAACTGGTCCTGAATGTTGGCATCGGCTTCGGCTCGCGCGTCACTTTCCAGTGTGTCGGCCGCCTCGCGCAGCTGCGCTTCCTTTGCGATCTGCTCATCGGTGTAGGTCTTACTGCCTGAGCCGATAGCATCCGCGTACGTTTTTGTTACCGCGTCTGCGCCCGCTGTAGGTTCTGCCAGATTGGAGATGCGGTTGTTTAATGCATCGTAATAGCTTGCGAAGAAGCCTGGCTTTTTGAGAGTTAACGAGTCAAATCGCCAGCCATATTCCTGAATCAGCATGGTCAGCTTATCCAGCGCAGCCTCATGCGAGGTGGCTGGAAACTTGCCGTTCTCGTAATACTTCGTTTCCTGCGTTGCCGGCGGATTGCGGTAAATCAGAAGGGTGCTGCCAGGTGGGTAGGCGGTGTTAGCGGTTAATGTGCCACCTCCGCTTTCTCCAGCGCCAGTTACGGTAAAGTCCGTCCCGTTTACCGGTTCACTTACGCTACCGCTTGCATCTGCTACCATTGCGCTGATGTCGCTGTTAAGCAGGAAATAAAACGGAATAGTGAATGAAGTGGTGGTGCCGTCCCCGTTATACTCGATGTAACTCTGGGTGGATGAAACTGTCATCTGCCTTTCTCCGGGCGTGTGTAATCCCCACAGGAAATTCCTGCGGTGCGAGAAATAAAAAACCCGCCGAAGCGGGTTAGTTCATTGGTTTGGTGTATTGCCCTATCTGCGGCGCTTCTAAGCTTCCAGATGGGTCATAAAAATACTGCTGCCCCTTCTGGTCTGCGTACTTACGAAGCCTGTGCTGAAAACCCGGATTTAATGCTTCCGCTGCATCGTTGAAGAACAGGTGGTCTACCGCCGCCTTTGTGTACCAGTAATTCAGCGGGGCAATCTGCTGCCGGCCAAACCTGATTGCCATATAACCGGCCTTGTTCGGATCGGTTGGGGCCGTAAACGCGATTTTCCCAAGCGTTGCAAGGTCACCGAAGATCGGAACCGCGCTTGAACTGTGGCCGCTGTTATCCCCGCTTACTGCATCGTACATACTGGTAATCAGGTCCTGAACCATAGCAAACCCGCCTGCGACTGCCATCGCCCGGCCAATGGTGCGCCAGTCATCAATGGGTGGCGGGTTCTGCCCGTTAGTTAGCGCTTGTGCTGCCAGCGCCATGTAACCGAACCCAAGAGACATGGCCGCGGTTGCCGCAACATAACCCACGCGAGTGCCGCCCGATTTCCTGCTCAGTCTGTCCAGCATGTGCGCCGTCTGAATGGCTCCAGCATTTTTGAAGAGCATGACCTGCTTAGTAAGTGCGTTCGTGCGTCCGCCGGCGCTCATGATGGTCTGCGCGGTGATGTTGTGCTCTGACGTGACGATATCGCCACCCATCCGCACAAACCCCATCATCCTTGCCTGCAATCGCATGGCATCGTCTTCACTCAACCCAAGAGAAGAGACATCAGACACGTCGTGAATATCATTGCCTCTCAACTTCTGACGCGGAACGTTCACTATATGCTGCCAGTCAGATTCCGTTATGCCGGCGTTATTCAGCAGCGCGCGCTGACTGTCATCCAGCTTTGTCCATGGCTGTTTAGCCCAGTGCGCCAGCGCGAAAGCATGAGACGTCTGCCCTGCGCGGCGTGCCGCATTTGTCCACGCATCAAGCAACGTGTATTTCATCGTCGCCTGGGCGTAGCGGCTCATAGCATTACCGATATTGAATCGGCCCTGCGCCATAATTCGCTCTGCTCCTTCGCGGGCCGCTTGTGTTGCCACTTCGGCGCCGATGCCAAATCGTGCGGCTTCTTTAGGGCTGAACGCAGTGCGCATGATGGAGCCTATGTTACCTAACTGCCCAACGTCTGACATGTTAAGCAGGATGCCTGGAGTGTCCTGAAATGGCGCCCTGAGTGCCGTACTGGTCAGCTTGGTTGCTGCCTGATAGGCCGTAAGCGCGCTGCTGATGCGATCGAAAAGGGTGAAGTCGACGTTGTTTTTCACCATCTGGCGAAAATAAGCATCTGGTCCGAAACCGCCACGGGTTGCGCCAGCGACGCTACCATCTCCGTCGAATTTGGCGCCGGGCATCTGGCTGTCACGCTTCAGGGCGGTGTCTCGCAGTGTCGCAAATGTCTGTCCTGGGCTTGGCCCCAGCTCATTTATGAGAGCTGTATCTCGCGCCGAGCGGTTCAGATGCGAGAAGAAAGAAGAGCCTAATGAGCGATCGGAGAATTGCTGGTTATAGGCGATAACTGCATCAGCATCCTTGAGGTGTATTTCACGATGACTGGCGTTCAGTGACCGAGCTACGTTAGCGCTGCCAAAGCCAGCGCTTGCGCCTTCTGCCAGCCCCTGCTGGTCCAGTGCTATCTTGTTGACGCCATCAGTCACCAGTGAGTCGTACATCTTGCTCACGACTTCATGGAGGGCGGCGTCATCAAGCTGATTGCCAGCACCGCTCAGGTACTGATTGCGGTCCAGATTCTTCATCATGAAGCTGACCCACTTCTCCTGACCAATGCGCTGCATCACGGTTGGATCGTGTGACTGCGGGGCGTAGTTATCCAGTTTACCTACCGTACCGCCGGCGCGATTTCTTGCCTGCCGATAGCCTTCCATAGAATCTGACCATTGCTTAGCAAACGCTTTTGCAGCACCATTGCCAGTATCCTGTCCGTAAATTTCACGCACCACATCGCTAAAGTATGCGTCACTGCGACGATTGCCAAAGTCGAGGTTAAGCCCGCCTACTTTAGCTGTCTTCAGCATGTCGCCCATGCCACGAACCGCAACCTGCTCGGCGCCGCGAAGCGTGTTATCGACGCCTTCAAGCACATCTATCAGTGCGTTGCTCCACTTGCCGGGCTTATCCTTGCGGGCGGTAGCAAAGTCATTCATGCGTCGCGCTGCGTCTGCGGTAGCCGATAACTGACGTAGCTGTGAGCGAGCAAGCGCATCTGCCTGCACCTGCTCCTGGTCTCTTACCCAGTTACCAATTGCAACTGTGCGCTCATCTGCTGTCATAGCCTGCCACGCTGCGCGGTCACGACGCGCAAGAACTTTTGCGCCTTCATGCATCCGTGAATCGATACGCTTTATCGCTGCTTCAGTCAGCTTAACTGGCTTACCGTGGAGATTAGACAGATGCTCTTCTACTGCCTGTATGCACTGTGATTTCATGTCAGCTTCCGTATTTCAGCGCGCAGGTTGCGGCCACGTCATAAATCTGAGATTCCTGATGCGCGAGTTTATGCGCTGTTTCAGTTTCGCTGAGGTGTCTGTTGATGGTTTCAGAAAGCTCAGGATGGGATTCACGTATGGCCTCAGCCTGCTCTCGCAATGCCTGAAAAGGGTCGCTATGCACGTCACTCAGCACGCCGGGCTGCGGCTCCTGCGTTTGTGGTTGAGGGATGGCCTGCTCGTCTGACGCCTGCGCGATGCGGTCGATGCGTTGCGTGGCATTGCCTGCCAGCGCTTGCCTGTTAATGACCGGCTCATCCATCCCGCTACGAGCAATAAAGGTGCTGTTCTCGTTAATATGGCCTGAGACATCTACAGCTTTGCCGGCATGAATGGAGTCGTTGGCTGAATCCATTGCTCGCACATGCGCAACTTCAGCAGAAGGCTCAGCAGCCAGGCCGGGAGCCGATTCCGTCACGTAGTTGTCATGAAGCAGGTGAGCGGTTGCAGCATCCTCGTGCACGCTCTCTGCCCTTAACCCACGAAGTGATTCAGGAGCATCTGCGCGGCGACCACCAAGCCAACCGAAAAGACCACCTAAGACAAACTCCGTGGTCAGGCTGGCGGCGTCTGCCTGACGCATCTGTCGAGCCTGATCGTGAAATCCAGCATCATCCAGAATCGCCGCCCTGCCCCATCTGTCAGCCTCTCCAGCCGCTGAGTTAGCCAACCCGCCCAACACGAAACGAGAGCCGTAAAGCATTGCTCCACGGCCGTATCCAGCAAATCCGGGAATGGCAGCGCCGATACCTGCAGACAGAGCGCCGACACCGCCATAATCTTCGAGTGCCGAGCCAGTAAGGCCAAGCTTAGCGCCTTCTGCGTGCGCTTCTGTCTGACCCTGAGCTGCTGCCAGCACTGCGCCTGCTACGGGGTTTAGAACCATTGCGGCGAGTGATGGTGTCTGCTGAGCGAGGCCGCCGAGGATTGTGCCGACTGTGCCAATCTGCTCGCTGTCGAAGGTCTTGTATTGCGGCAACTGACTCTCTGATGGCAGTTTAGCCTCAAGGGATTCCTTGCCCGCCTCCAGTGTTTCCTCACTACCTGTCAACGCTGCGCCTGCAATCATCTGCGCGCCTGATACACGCATCTGCGCATTGCCGACATTGGCTGCAATACGGGCAAGCGATGTCCCGGCGTTTTCGATACCGGTCGCTACGCCTTGCCCTGTACCCTGGAAGAATCCTGCATCAATTTTCCTGAGGCTTTCACCGCCGTTGGCGTCAAGCTCTCCATTCAGTTGCGGGTCATATAGCAGGCTCATTTACTCACCTTAATCACGACTGGTTTCCCGTCTTCGCCTATTACGCGCCGCTGTGAGGCTGAATTGATAAGCGTCTGGTTGCCATCAATATCCGGAGCCAGCGCATACATACCGTTGCTGAGGCCGTTCCTCACGCTTTGCGCGTAACTACCGAGTTGCTTAATGCCGCTGTTAATGGTGTCCCTGTATACATTCGCGTCTGTTCCCGGCGGCGCGATGACAGTTGCTCCGCTGACTTTCACCGGCGAGCCAATGATGCTGTGTAAGGCGTCATTGTTTGGCGTACGTTGTGGATCGCCTCCGCTGCCAACGTGATAAGACTTCACCACTGGCAGCAGCTGCTGGATTTGCGAGGTGCTGAGGTCGGGGTATTCTGACTTGATGGCTTGCGCCGTATCTTCGTCAAATGATGATGACAACTTCACCTTGGCCGCGCCGTCGACTGGATTGAGCAGTCTGTTGCCTCGGTCTACCGCCAGAGCAGCGTTGTAACCTCCCGGCGCGGTGGCCAGACCTGCTACGGCTGCCACCTGTAAAGAGTCTCCACCCAGCTCGCGTGCCAGCCTTGTTGCTATGGCGGGGGAGCTACTGGCTTGCGTGTTTCGCCAGAACTGCACACGCTGGTCAGGCGTCATGCGAGCATACGCATCCTGCGTGTTGTGCAGCTCATCGGGCGTCATCAGGTTTTTAGCCGCGGTAGGTCCGTACTTCTGCTGCAGGGCGTCTGAATTCACCTGGCGCTGGAGAAGGTTCTGGCCCCACACTCCAGGCTGCGCAGTCGCATCTGCTGCATTAAGTGGCTGAAGTGGCTGGCCTGAATCTAGTGCTCCGACTGCCTGCGGGTTCTTTTGCAGGTCAGAGCGTCGCTGGTCAATCCCCTGCTGTACCGCCTTAAACACCTTGTACTCTGATTCAGAACCGCCGTTTTGGCGCAGGTCTAGCTGCATCTTGTCCAGCTGCTCCTGAGCTTGTGCCGGCGGCATGGCAAGCAATTGCTGAGTCTTTACCATTGCATTTCTCAGCACAGTAGCGGCACCGTCATACTGCGTTCCTTGCACCGTAGTGGTGTAGTTCTGCCAGTCGGCTTGCGAAGGAATTTCCCCGCTGGCGATCCGGTTTTGCATGATGTCGCTGGCATGTGATGCAGCGGATTCTCGCTTGGCAGCCAGAGCTACCTGCTTGGTCTGCTCTGCGATCGCAAATGACGCGGCGCGGTCATTGTTAGCCTGAGCCATGTTATACAGCGATTGCTGCTGCTCCATGGTCAGGTGAGCAAGATTAACGCCTGGAGCCAGTGATGAAGGATTGTCTACCGCATTCCACGCACGAGACGCCTGACCATCGTCTATTTCGGCACCGTACCCTTCCTGTTTCGCCATTGCCTTGGCGACTGCCGTCATTTGCTGTGGGTCGTTAGGATTTAGCTTCGCATCAACGGGAATGCCGGTTTGCTTGCTGACTGACTGCGCATACTGAACTGGGTCGTTCCTGTCTGCCGCCGGCGCCCACTTGCTGATTAGGCTCTGCAGCGTGTCATTGCCGTTGTTGATGTGATTACGCATTAACTTGATGCCGGCGCGCAACCCATGCTCTGGCGTATCGAACTGCTCGAACCCTGAGCCGTTGTCATCCCCTTTCCCAAGCCAGTTATTTGACGACGAGTAGCGCAGGTTTAAGGGGTTATTGTTCCGTGTAGCCAGCGTGCCGTCTGAGCCTTTGCCGTTCAGGTCTGCTACGCGTTGCGCATTAATCTGACTTGTCAGGTGCTCAGATGCGTTGTTAGCGGCCCACAGCCCTTTCGCATATTCCCACTGGTTTATACCTTTCTGCTGCAGCTCTGCTTTTGTTGCCGGGTCAAGATCGCTGCTATTGACGCTCTGAATCCATCCCTGCTGAAGCGCCGTCGCGCTGTGCGGGTCTTGCAGAATTTGCGATCCAATCTGAGACGCTGTGTCTTGCAGGTTAGAAAACTGAATTTGCTTAGCCTGTCCCTGCCCCCAGTTGAGAGCCTGAGTTTGCACTTGACCGCGAATCTGTGCCCATCTTTGAGTGAAATCTAACTTTTCATTTTCCGTCATGTCTGGATGTGCGGAAAAGAAATTATCCATATGCTGCTTGGTGATTTGCTCAGCGGCTGGGATATAGTCGACACCGGTCTTGGATTTTTGGCGAGCTTCATTCAGGGACTGGTCTAGCGCGGTATTTTCGTCAATAAGAGACGTCATGTACTGCGTGTTCTTCACCGCCTGCTGCTGCTGACCAAGGCGCGCTGCCACATCGACAACACCACTCAGGCCTTGTTGAAACATTTTTGAATCAGTGGTTTCTGTCGGCGTATTAATGGCGGATGAACCTGCTGCCCTGATGCCAACCTGCTGCTGATAGATAGGGATGCGCGCCATGGTTTACCTTTTCATCATTGCCTTCGTGCCGTAGTAAGCGCTGGCCGTACTCGCTGCGCCGCCAAGGAGGCTCAGCAATCCGGGCCTTTGAGCCTTCGATGTAGCTCGCATCGCGCTGGCCTGATTGCTAATGTCTGCAATCTGCTGCTGCCCGTTATAGTTGGCATTAGCCGCATCCAGCTCAGTGTCGATTGCCGATGACCGCTGAATGAGTGCGTTGCTGCCGCCGGTGCCTGTTCCATTGTCTGCAAACGCCGCGGCCTGCTGGCCTGCTACCTGTGCGCCCTGACTGCGAATCTGGCTAACCTGAGAGCCAGTCTGCAGGGCGACGTTGCGGGCCTGCTGGTCAAGCAGCTTTGCGTTAAGATTGCTTTGCTTTGAAGCGTTGCTTGCGCTGCTGATATTGCTCAGCGCCCCTAACCCAGCGGCGCCGGCTGCGAGATATTCCGCCATTTACTTCCTCACTATGCTGTAAGATTTTGCGTCGCTGCCGTCCGGCATTACCCGGCGAAGAATCCCTTCACACTGAAAGCCAGTCATCTCCAGCCAGCGGTCTGATTCCGGCGTTGTGCTGAGCGTCTCCAGGCGAAGGTAATCCTCCTCAACCGCGGCGATGAGTCGCTTCGTTGCCCGATAGATTTTTATCCACTGATTAGGAAAATCCTCTGCCACTATCATGTGCAGATATGCCCGCGTATCAGTCACCGGAATGACTCCGCCTATCGCCACAACCCGGCCATCCTGCACACCAGTGAAGCAGTCGCCAGATGCCAGCTGATGGCCGTACTCAATGCTGCGCTGGATGTATCGCTGACATGGCTGCGGCTCAATCTGCAGGATGTGCTCGGGTTCGAACTCGATTATGTTCATTCGCCTGTCGTCCAGGTTCGTGGGTAGATTGCACAGATAGTCATGGGGAGCGACTGGTCCTGAATAATGCGAATGCAGCTATACAGGTCATAACCACCGGGAATTGGCAGCTTCTTGATGTCAGAGTAAGCGCCTGGCACTTTATCCATCATGTCGCTGTAATCGCGCGTCTCGATGGTGTCAGGTTCTGAAGCGGTCTCATTGCCTGCCTTGCCGCCAAGAGAGTTGACGAACAGCACGGCGATTTCATTGCTGCGTTTTGTCTTCGAGTCCTGAAAAGGCAGGGTCACAAGCTCTGACGTAAACGACAGTCCCACGTTAACGACAGACGACTTCCACTGAAGCTTCGCCTCGCCGCCGCTGACCACCACATCAGGATGCGCAGCGCCATCAGTCATAACCGCTACAGTCTGGCCCTCGAGATGACTCAGGCCGGTCACGCTCGTAACAGGGGTGCCGTTATAAGTCAGCCCGCAATCCACGTAGAACGCCTCTGACAGGGATTGCGTGTTCGCATCCCACGCTGGCTTCATGTACTCGACATAACGCTTTGTGGCGCCGTTGATCGTGCGATTGACGACAATCCACACATCATCGCGATTGCCTGCTGGGTCTGGGATGGTTGCTACCGATTCCACGACTCCGCCCACGTCGTGACGATGCCATGCGATAACTTCCTGCTCGGCGTTATAGGTCAGCGCAACCAGTTCACCACTGGTCAGAACAACCCATACAACGTTGTCCGGCTCCTGCTGCCATGCAAAATCAACGATGCCTGTCGATGTCATGTGCTCAGCCAGTACGCTAAGGTCTGTCGAGCTGTACGAGCCGCTCTGATAGTCAGCTGATACCGCCCTGACCTTCCTGCCGGCGCGCTGCACAAACAGCACCGTGTTGCCTACAAGCAGAGCATTGACTCCTTTAGATCCGTATTTTGACTCTTGAACGATCTGGATATTGTCGGGGCCGAACGCACTGGTAGTCGTCGATGGTGAGCATGTAAGCTCGCTACTTGCCGTGCCGACGATGAGTGAGCTGCTTGCCGCTATCCACTGAATAGTGTTCGTGGAATCGGCTTCAATCTGCACGTTGATCGCATCGTCAGACTCAACTTCAAACCCGTTACTCATCGGCGTGAAGTTTTCATAGTCTGAAGCGACCGAGAACCACAGTTTGTTGTTGCCAGCGAAACACAGGCGACTCTTGTAGAAACCGACTTTCGTCGGATATCCCATCGCCGCAGACCAGTCGCCAAACGCCCACTTGAACGTTTTCCCGGTAGTGGTTCGCACGCTCGGTGGAAGCTCGGTCAAAATCTTGCCTACGGCCACGCTGGCGCTGGTAACGGAGGTAATCTGAATGACGCCCCAGCCGCCATTGCTGTAACGCCACATTGCCTGCCCGTCGCTGTGTGCGCCTGCGGTCCATGTTGGCTGAGTGCTGCCCGTCTTGGTGCCGAGCATGTCCTCGTAGTATTTGCCGTCGCTGCGACAGAACACGCCAGGTGAGAATGTTTCTTCGGTGCCGGATGTCCATGCTGGAATGTAGCCGTCGTGCCCGGTGCCGTCCGTTACCTGGTCTGTGCTCGACTCGATATAGAACAGACCGCCTACGTGACCCGACTGAAAGATGGCGGAGTTGGCGGTGATGGTGCACAGGCTCGTTGTCGTCGGTGTGCCATCAGGGCGCGTGGCGCCATCGGCTGACCAGATACGGAACTGGTCTGTGTAAACGGTCACGCTGCGGCTGGAGTTGATGTTGTCGAACGGGCCCAGTGCAGCAGCGTAGTCGAAAGGGTTCATCGTCCAGTTGGTGTTGGACAGGCGGCTCAGCTTATACGGTGGCTTGTCACCGGTGTGGCAGCAGATGTAAATCACATCTCCGCTCTGCACCATGGACAGGCCAAATCCGCCATCGCTGTTTGTCAGGTCATCCGCTGAATAAGGCGATCCGATTACGTACGGATTACCCGAACCATCCAGAGCGACGCCATGGTTCGAGTAGAACTTGATGTAGCCCGGCCCGAACTCAAGGATGAAGGCCTGTGTCGTGTTGTACTCGAACTTTGCCAGCCAGACTTTCTGCGATGAGTTGTTCACTTCACTGACGAAGTACGTTCCGCCGCGGCGTTCTGCCGGCCCCTGTGATCGAGGGATGAAGTTGAGCATCTTCTTGCAACCGTTCTTCCACTTCTGAAAGTCGGTCTGCCCCAGCATCAGCGGGGAAAATTCGCCTGCGTTAAAGCTATTGATGGCTGGAGATGAGGACGGCATTTACAACCTCGCTGTATACCAGGATGTTTCCTGTTGCTGAATGGGCGGACGCTCAATCGCGCTGGCCTGACGCGCCTGCTTGATTGCTAGCTCGTAATCCTGCAGCGCTGCCTGTTTCTTCGTTGATGACTGGGTGATCGTCTCGCAGATTTCCACCGCGAGCGCGCAGGCAAAAGCCTCAGTGAATGCTGAGTCGTACTGGCTGGGGTCTTCAATCTTTGCGCCGTAGCGCAGGAAGACAGGTGACTCTATGTCGGTGAGGATGCGACGACCTTCAACTTGGTAGCGCGGGAACGGCATGTGATAGCCGTAATGCCATTCCTGATGCGGCACATCAGATACTGCGTCGATGCGCAGGCAGTCCGCCGGCAGCTGATACTGAAATTGATAGCCGTACACCGTTTCACCTGTGAGCGCGGCTAACTGCGCGCGGCGAATGGCAAACGACCACCGGTAAATGCGTAAGAGATTATCAAGGACGCCATCATAAACGGCCTCGATTGCGCGTGACTGCGTGTTGTTATCCGTTTCGGACATCAGCCGCTCAGCGCCGAGCTTCGTCATGGCCCGGTTGATGATGACAATCTTGGTAGCCATATCTCACCAAAAGAAAAGGGGCCGAAGCCCCTTGTTATCAGGCGGTGTAGTTGCGGTTATACGCACGCCATGCGGCAATGTCTTTCACCAGGAAGGCCGAGAAGGCGCCTGCGGTCAGCGGGCCGGTAGACACCGTGTAACGCACGCCCAGATAGCGCAGGTAAGTGCCTGAAGGCAGTTTGACGGACGACAGGGTCTTGCCGCCAGTCAGGTCTGCCAGCTGCCATGTGGAGCTTGTCCAGTGGATAGTAGAGCTGGTCAGTCCTGCTGCTGCGGATGACTCCAGCGTTACCTGCACAGTCGCGGCGCCGGCTGCAGCTGCAGCAGTATCACACTGGATAACCAGGTAGACGTCTTCGCCGGTGCCGATGTCAACGCCGCTGTTATAGTTAAACGCCGGGTTAAGGTCAGCGACGTTCGTTGAGATAGCGGTCGCCGTGACCGCCTGTGAATCAGAGAATTCGAGTTGCTTATCAACGTACATTATTCGCTCCTTAAACGACGCGGGCTTCAGTGGTGTTCAGCGCGTCAATGCGACGGTAAGGGATGCCACTGAACAGCGTTGCAGGGCGGCCTCCAACTTCGTCGTAGCTCAGGGTGCCGGATGCCACCTTGTTCACGGTCTGACGACGCAGGAAGGAGCCGATGGTGCGGTTGCCGTAGAACACAGGGGTGACGCCTGACAGGCTGTGAATCTTCTCTGTGGCCTGGGTCATCAGGTCGATGATGTCGGCGCCAGTTGCGGCGTTCTTGGTCAGTGCCGCGGTGTCGATGTTCGCGATGCGCACCACATAGCGCCAGTCATGCAGCGCGAGACCGCATTTCCACTGGTACTGGTCCATGTATGCGCGATAGCGGTTTCCGTTCGCGTCGAATGCGTCACCTTCGCCCAGGTCGTTATGTACCAGGCCGGCGGTCGAGCCTTTCGGGTAAATGCCGTGAATGGTATTCGGACCCCAGCCAACCAGCCAGATAGAGGTCAGGTTAGAGCCGGTTCCGCCGGCGTCGATGATGTTCGCCTTGTTAGCGCCGCCTGAAGCCAGCGCGCCGAAGCGAGGGCCGAGGCCGGTAAAGGCTTCTGGCACGCTGTCGACGTTGCCGTACAGAACGGTGCTCTGCATCTTCTGGTTCATCGACTCGATGAAAGACGTTGCCTGCAGCAGACGGAATGAGCCGGTGTTGCCGTTCAGCATCGCGAGGTCTTTGTCGATTTCTGAGCGGGCTTCGAGGATGCCGCACGCTTCGTCAATCTGAGCGGTGGTCGCTTTGCTCGGTGGAACACCACCGTTGATTTTACGGAAGACGACATCCGGCAGGCCGGTGCGGGTTGTAATGCGATGACCTGTTGGCAGGTTACCTTCGTACCACGGCATGTCCTGCAGCATTTCGTTGGACTGGTTCAGAAGCTCCGCCACTGCTGCAGTACCGCCATTCGGATCGAGTGTCTTTGCCACGTCGAGCAAAGTGTACTTTCCGGATAGTGTAGCCATTAATAATTCTCCAATGATTTCTTATTTCATGTCAGGCCAGAGGCGCTGAGCGAGGTCTAACTCACCGCCTTGCGGAGAGCTTTTCGGGGTGGCAACTGACTTGTCTTCGTTAATTGCTGCGCCGATTTTCAGGAACATCTTTGCGATGACGGGGCTGTTGATGAGGCCGGACTTATCCAGCATCTCGATAAATTCTGGCGGGGCGAAGGTGTTGACGGCGCGCTCCATTACGGATTTGTTCGCGTCGAACTCCGCACCCCACTCCTGACGCACAGAGGCGAGGTCTGATTCAGCCTGCTTCTGGATTGCGGCCTGCTGTGCTTCTGCCTGCTGCGACTGGAACGCATTCCACTGCGTAGCGAGTGCCTGAGCCTGCTGCTTGTTCAGGCCCGCTTCGTGCATCCACGCCGCGGTGGTTTTAGCGAACTCGCCATCCTGACCTTCAGGCACTGGTAGCTCGTAGCCATCAGCGCTCTCAGGGCGGCCCAGCTTCGCGTAAACTGCTGACCACCCATCCTTGTCGCCCTCAGCCGGTAAAGCAGCGAGGAATGGCTCTGGTGAAGCTTGTTGCTGTGTTTGCTGCTGACCGCCAAGCAGAGAGGTTGTCTGCTCAGTTGCCTGTGTGGTTTCTGTCGCCTGTGAAGTTTCTGCTGCGGCCTGTTCGCCGCCAGTTGCATCAAGACTCATTGCTTAGTGCCTCGTTGAGCTTTCGGATCGCCTCAAGAATCTGGACGTCATCTAGCGTGGTGTAATTAATGATTCGGTGCGCCACTTCCCGCCTGCCCTCTGCGAGCATCGTTGCGTGCGTGTCTACCGCGCCGCTGACCTTTGACAGAGCTACCGAACTCTTCAGGAGCTTCGAGAAGTCCATCAGGTCAGCCAGCACGCGCTCCTGTTCAGGTGTTCGCTTGCCATGCTCACCAAACACAGTCCGGTAAGCGCGGAGCAAAAGGAGTTCGCGCCTGTGTGAAAACAGACGTTCTTTCAGGGTTGCCATGCGTTATCTCTTACTGAGGTGCGGGGAGTGGTGAGTTAGCTTTCTGCTGGGCTGACGCCAGGCTGTCTGCTGCGGCCGCGAGTGGTTGCGCTGACTGGAGCACGTTCTGAAGCTGCTGCTGCTGAATCTGCTGCGCCTTCATCTGCTCCTCTTCGTCTGCATCCAGGATGAGCGAGCGAGGCATGCCGTTAATCTCAGCAAAGTCGCGCAGGATATCGCCCATCTTGAACAGGCCCATAATGTCCGGCTTGGACTGCGCCAGTGATGCGGCAATCTGTAGCGTCTGAGCAATACCACTGCCTTCATCAGCACGCTGCAGGCGAATAAGCGGAGACTGGTAGTCGATGTCGAACTCCATACCAGCATCAACGAGCTGTTGCGGCGGAGGCGGAAACAATCCCATGCGAGCGCAGATATCCACTTCACGCTCAATCATCGGGCCGAGCTGCTCGGACATAATGCGGCCCATCGTCGGGGCAAGTAGCTGCCCTTTCTCCTGAGCGCGCAACATCGCTTCGGTCGCGGTCATCTGCGGGTTATCAACGAGTATCTGGAAAAGCGTCACCAGGAATACGTCGTTAATCAGCTTGCGCTTCTGGTCCATCATCTCGAGGCCAAGCTGCGGCTGTGCGCCTGTATTGAACGGGATAGCCAGAGCATTGCCCTGAGCGCTTACTGCGCCTGCGTTGATACTGCCAGGCACCAGAGAGAATGCCTCAAGAGCGCCATCATCACTGACCAGCACAGGAGGCCGGTTAGCAAGCTGCGCGCCGATGAGTGTTTCCTTGTTCATCTCGTTCAGCACTTTGATATCCGGCAGAGCCGTCATGCCCGGACCGCGTGCGTATGTCTCACCGGGTGATTTCTGGTAGCGACCAATGCAGTAAGGCATCGTGTGATAGCCACCTTTGCGCACCATTTTCTTGCCTGACACGCTGATGTAATACGAAGCGATCGGCATCCCTTCTGGGCCAGCGACGGGCTCGCCATTCACGTAACGCACGTTGTCGTTAGGTGCCACGCGGTGGATGAAGTCGTACTTCGTCATCGGCGCATTCTCGGACGCGCGCTGGATGAACTCAGGAAGGTTATCTTTGCCGAACTGCTGCACAGCCTGACGAGCTGTAAGGCTGAACTTTCGGTGAACGAGGTCAATAAGGCCCTGATAGTTCTCTTCGAAATAAATCTCCTGCAGAGGGTAACAGGCGTATCGCATGCCCTTGCCAGGGAGTTCATCGACGAACATGCAGCCGTTACCAAATGCACCGATAGAGATGTAGTTCTCGCTCATCTGGTTGGCAAAGTTCGCCCACGGCGCATAGCGGAGGCGGAAGAGGATGCGCGTGCACTCTTCGAAGTACTCCTGCACCTCGTTGTCATCCGCGAATCGCTCGTTCTGCAGGCCGTGCCACGTCTGCGTGCGAGGAGTCACTACCGACTCTACAGCTGCTGCAAAGCGCTCCAGCGCGAGGATAGGCGTTGAGTCGATAGCCTTCTCAGAGCGCTTCGTGCCGTCCTGTTTCTTTCTCGTGAAGCCTGACGCACGCGGCAGGCATCGCTCAGCGACTTCTTCCCAGTGCTGCTCCCACGTTTTGCGTGAGTTCTCCATGGAAGACTGGTCACGCATAATCTGGTCGAGCAGTTCTTCCTGGCTTTTACTCATCTCACCCACCTAATAGTGTTTTCTGCCCTGAAGAGCTTGCTGCTATTGAACTGTCACCGCCGGAGCCAGACAGCATATTGGCATTCACGCCTTTGCGCTGCCGGCGACGCAGCAGGTCATCTGCCTGGTCGATGGCGTCATCAGTGTTAACCGGGTCAGCAGTTTTGATCGTCGGCGTGGCTGTGTTGCCAAGGCCGATAAGCGAGCCAACGCCTCCGATGACAGAAGCGATCGGCTTAGTGATTTCACTCATGAGTTCACCCGAAGAGGTTGTATTCAGTGTTTGCCAGTCGAGGCCGGTTGTTAGCCCGACGCTCTGGCCGGTATTTATCAGTGCCTACAGCCAGGTAACGGAAAGCATCCGCAGCGTGTGATGTCCAGTCATGCAGCGGTCGAGGCTTATAAGCTTTCGCCTTCTCATCCCATTCACGCTGATACTGAGCCAGAGCATTCAGCCCTTTCTCGCACTTCGCCTTATCAAACCAGCACCGCGGCAGCATCATGCGCACAGCGCTTATGCCATCATCGACTCGACTAGCTGGAAGAGCCTCCGCTCGAACGCCAAGTTTACGGAGCGTTTCAAAGCGAGTCGTTCCTGTTCCAAGCTCTGAGGCCATGACGTCGTGCGGCAGGATGTGTCGCTCGTAGCTGTATGGCTTGTCTTTGATGACCTTTGCGTAGTGATCAAGCCCCACGCCTGATGCCTCATAGAAGTCGATGATGCGAACCTCTTTGGCGATAAGCTGAGCGAACCAGATAGCGGTGGAATCGCCGATCCCCAAATCCCACGCCGTATACACAGGGAAAGCTGGGTCATATGGGACATTTGTAACTCTCCCGTCTTTAGTGGCATCAGCCAGCATGCGTGAGTAGTAAGCGCCGGGAATGGCTGCATCCCATGAGCAAAGGTATTCCTGTTCGTAAAGCGCCTTCCCCTCTTCTTCGCCACGCTCATCAATCATCTCTGCCAGCTCGTTAGCGAGCACCTCAGGCTTAATGTGACCTGTGGTTTCAGCAGAGAGATGCTCAGCAAACCACCCTTCACTCTTGTCGGCGCCGAGGAATAGCTTGTGAAAGTGATTGCGACCTCGAGGCGTCGAAATGAACAAAGCCCATCCACCGTTTTCTGCCAGAATCGGGCGGAGGAAGGCGTAAGCATTGGGGTTGCTCAGTGCGTACTCAGAGAAGACTACACCGAGATATGCGGAGCCAATCAGCGCTGAGTAGTTATCCGAACCAACCACCTGCCACGTTGAGCCGTTGACGAAGGTTATCTTCATCTCGTCAGTGCGAACTGATGCACGGATAGCCTCAGGAAATGCTTCATCGATACGTCGCCGGCCAGTGTGCGGGTTGACTGCATCCCATATTGCACGTCGCGCCTGATTAGCCTGAGGTAAGCAGTGGATATAGTTGCCCACCTTCGTCATGCACTGAATGGCTGACCAGTGAAGGCAGAGGTCATCTTTACCCGCTCGACGAGGCCAGCACACGACAGCGCGTTTGATACCTGACTCCAGCGCACCCCACAGCGGCATCTGGTACGAACGAGGCGACCAGTTGTTAGGAAGATTTATCTCCATCTGGCGTGAACCTCTTGATGTTAACTGTCAGGCCCATTTCACCAGTCTGCTCGACTTCCTGCTTATCGCGCCATACTTTGGGCTGGCGGTTCTTAAGCCAGAAGATTGCCGCGGTAGTGTCAGGCGGATAGTGCTTGAGGAAAGGCGTCTCAACGATGTTGTTCTCTATAACGCGAATGTCGAGGTCAGGAGCAACGTATCCCATTGCACGCTGATAGAGGCGATCTACTACATCACCATCAGCAACAGCCTTGCCTTTTTTTATGGACTCCAGAAATTCAGGGTGTTCGTGCTTCCAGTTGTTAATCGTGGATTCGCTCACCTCAAAGAATTCCGCTAATTCAGCGTCGGTATGACCGAGCAAGCACAGTTTGCGAGCCTGTTCGGCATACGCCTCTTCGTACTTAGTCGGCCTTGCCATATTGTTCCCCTTTGTCATTGGCGATGACCCTCAGTGAAGGCCATCTGCAATGCTTATTTACTGTCCGCAAACAATTTCTCGTAAGCGCAAAATCTCGCTATTTCACCTGACGATTGAATTGCATCTTCATTTGTACCGGTGAGAACCCATGCCGAGTATTTCTCTCCGTTCTGTGTTGTTACTGTTGCTGTCACGCAGCGGGTAACATCTGAAACGACTTTAACTTCCAATTCGACATTCTGTGGCCACGAGATTTTGCGCTGCATTCCGATGCTCCGTTACTTACTGTCTGCGGTGACATCCGGATAAACGGTGCCTTCCAGCGTTTCTTTCAGGCGCTGAACGCGTGCGCTCAGGTCATCAGGGTTGATACCCGGCGTCTTTGCGAGTTCGACTGCCGCTTCGTGCAGTGCTTCCTGAATCTTCGTTTGCTGCTCTTTCTTCTCTGCTGCGGTTGCCATGATTCACTCCTACGAGATTGAGGCGGCGGTTACGACACCACCTGAGACAGTTAAAGTGACTGTGCGAGTCGCTGTGCCAATAGCCAGAAGAATTCCGGCAGTGACGGGAATGGATAGCGCCTGCGTGTTGTTCACGAGTGCTGTTGTTGCAGGGAGGCTGACCGCACTTACCGCGCTCTGACTGATAGCGACGGTGCCGGTTGCCTGCATTGTTCCTGCGCTGTTTTTAACGGTGAGTTGCTGACCATTCGAGATGATCGCCTGATAGGAGTTAACATCGACGTTAGCCCCCTTATACATCGTCTGGTAGAAGTCCTTTTGCGTTCCATCGGTGATGCGCAGATAGCCCATAGGTTGCCAGCCATTGGCAAGAGCTTCTGTCATGAGACGGTTCATTGAGCCGGCATCGTTGGACTGCAGGATGTTCAGGTCTGTAATAGCCATTGGTGAGTCTCCATGTGAAAAAAGGAATCTCCCCGGTGGTGAAGGGTGCGGGTATTGGCTTTATTTAACGTCGCTTGCTCCCGCTGGCACACTCGACAATGCTGGCTGCACAGCATTATCAGAGCCACTCAATGAATGGCCCTTGTAATGCCTACTGCTGACTGAGCTTTTCTTTTAAGGCGTAACCCATTAGCGCCCACAACTCATCCTTAGCGTTTTCTACTGCGTATTTTTCGCCAAGCTCGGCATTATCATTTTCCGGCGACACGGCGCACGATGGCTTGCCTGTTACTGCAAAACCGTTTTTAGTGGTCAGTACCGCCCAGCGCAGAACCTGACCAGCCGCGGAAACATGCTTTACGATTTCAGTAGCGGTGATGTTTTCATTCAGATCATCGATACTGACTTTTGGTGCTTCGCTCATATCACTCTCCTTTAAGCTGCAGCGTCTGCACTTGCGGCTGAGTTGTCTTCTGCGACCGCTTCGCCTGCAGTGTCTGCGGCGCTGGCTGATTCAGGCTCGTCAGTGACGATGCCAAGGCTTTTGTACTGTGCCGTTAAAGCAGCGGCCAGCCCTTCAGTCTTCTTCGTTTTGAGTTTCTCTACGATGAGAGCCTGAACTTCTTCATCCTGTAGCACTTCTTTCAGCTCGTCTGAGGTTACTTCTACGGACATGATCGCTCCTTATGCTTTAGCGATGAGTTTCTTTGCCAGAGCGACGACTTCATCAAACTCTGCTTCGACGTCGTGACCGATGCTGATGAGGATTTCTTTTACCTTATCCAGAACAGCGTCGTTACTGACTACAGTGGTTGTTGTGGTCTGCGTGGTCACTGGCTCACCGGTGGTGGTGACGATGGTTGGTTCTGTCGGGGTTTCGACTACGGTATCGGTCACGGTTGTTTCCTTGGTTGCAGGCTCGTTCTTTGTCAGGAGCCATTTAAACGGATTCATTTGGGTTCTCCACACAGCTTCACCCAGAGGTCATTGTGATCGTTGATGGCTCGCACAGTGCGAATATCCATAACGTCAGCATCTTTTCCGTGGGTTCGGATTGGGCTATCGAGGGTGCAGAGAGAATCGACGGTTTTTGTCGGCGCGTCAGTCGTCGGAGTTGAATTGTGACTGGCGCAGCTTGTTACGCTGAGCGTCATCACTAAGAGCAGCATTGGTTTGTTTAACACTGTTGGCTTTCTCCGTGTTCTCTGACTGCTTCTTAGCGACGGCTGCTACCTGCTGTGATTCAACCTTCGCAGCCTGTACATCTGCTTTCGCCTGCGTCTGCGTGGTGCCGATTTTCTTGCCGCCGAAATAAGCGCTCACCAGTGCGGCGATAACAGCCAGGCCAGCAAGAATCTCTGTCCACCAACCTGAAAAGAGTGCGGCGATAGTTGTCATGGTTGCGACTCCAGTTCGTCACGCTTCTCTTTTAGCTTCGGCTGTCTCACGTACTGAGCGATTACTGCCATCGCTACCAGCGTCGGGCTAATGAAGGAGAGAATATTGGGTGGCAAATACCCCTTAATGTCTGGAGGAAGAATCATCCAGGCATGTAAGGCGGCATCAGGGAACGACTGAAGCAATGCGCCAAGTGCAGCACCGGCAGAGGCCAGCCAGACAGACCACGTTTTGAATAGCAGTTTTGCATGGGCGACAAACTCAAGTGAGCTGTACTTCCTGATGAGCAGGACGACAATCACAGCAACCACTATGATGAGGAGCCAGATAAGAAAGGTCATATCAGCCCCTTGTAGATGTCGTAGGTGCCGGTGCGCATTACCTCGGCGTGACGACGAGCACGAGCTGATGTCTGGCGAGCCCAGAGGCTGTCGAGCATCTCTTTTGAGCCATTGATGAAATCGGCGTTGGAAATGAACAGTAGCGCCTTGGCGAACTTCGACAGCTTAGGCACGCCCATTTGGTAGGCCATCGAGATAAGGATGTCTTCTCGCGCTGGGTTGCATTGCTTCAGTGCTGCAGCGATGTTCTGATAGTTCTGCATTTCTGCGATGGTGTTATTCACGATCACCTGCTTCCAAGCGTCGCCAATGGCGCGAGGAACGCTGAAGGTGTAATTTGCCAGGCTGGCACCTTGGGGACCGATTTTGATGCCGCCGGCGACCGTTGGATAGCCGAGCGTGTCGAGATAGGGCTTCTCTCGGTAACCCTCTTCGTAGTTGAGGATCGGGATAATCTGGCTCATTTTTTCTCGTCCTCTGTCACTACCTGCTTAACTTTGTCTGCCGTCTTCGTTGCTGTCCTGTCAGGAATGACGTCAACCTTCTTCTGCAGGTCTTCCACCTGCCCGGCAATTCGAGCCACCTTGGCATCACGCCGCTCAGCGACTTTCTGGTAGTCCTTGCGGATGTCATCGATGCGCTGGTTAGCGTCGTTGCTGACGTAGACGAAGATGATCGTCATGAAGATGCAGATAGCGCTGAGCACGAGCATCATCGTGCCGAGGATGATGTTTCGCTTGTGCTTCTGCTTGTCATTAGTGGTGTGTACCATCGCTGCCGTCCTCTAAGTTGGCGATCAGCCTGGTAACTTCATTCCTGAATCGCTCGTTGCCCTGGGCGTTTGTCGCCTCGGACATAGCAAGCAGAATACCCAGCGCATTTTTGATGAGGCGAAGGTCCGTCTCTAAAGTTGATATGCGCCTGAGGTGCTTGCTTTGCTCGTCGCGGAGTGTGTCGTTCTCGGTGCGGAGGAGTTCGTTATTCTCCTTCAGCAATACAACCTGCTCTTTGTAATTGGAGATAATCTCTCCAGAGGCGCGGTTGTTTGTGACTATCGAGGCGATACCTGCAACTAACGGCTTCCAGAAGAGAGCCACCGCTCCGCCGCCTAGCAGCAGTGCGCCGATACTGGTGAATACGCTATTTTCCATGCGTGACCTCACAGGCCAGCACTGGTTTATGGTGATTAATCATGGCCGTCTCCGGCATTCCGGTGAGACCGGCTGGATGCTGTGAAGAAAATGCGCTACGCCACCAGGGTGAAATCACGATTTGGTGTTGAATGGCGTGCGCAAAAGCGAAAAAGGCCGCTCATAGGCGACCTCTTGTAATTTGGAGTTTTGATGCCGGCTAACGGAATCGAACCGCTGACCCACTGATTACAAATCAGTTGCTCTGCCTGCTGAGCTAAACCGGCGAAATTGGAGCTTCTGTCGGGAATCGAACCCGTATTGCTTGCTTGGAAGGCAAGAGTGATTACCAAATCACTACAGAAGCAGAACGTAAAAAAGCCCCGCCGGCTGGTAAGGCCGTGGGGCTCTTTGGAATCCACAAGATGTTTTGCAACTGACCTGAAATTTAGTGCCGCAGCATTCTTAAGAACACTTACGGCAGCTTACTCGAATATCATTGCTCAATTGCTCAAACTTGTCAACACGTTCTACGCCACCTTTTGCAATTTAACTACACGTTTGCGATCGTTAAACGCTTTTAGCAACGGACCATACAAAAGGTAAAGGCTGGCGTTAAGAATCTCATCCACTTCTCGCCGGCATGTTGCCATTGATGGGCGCCTGATTTTTCCTTCTGCTGAGCCTGACATTTTGCGGGGAATTGCGACCTTGTGATAGTACGATGCAATGGCGTGCTTGGAAGAGCCATGCGCAAAGTAACTAAGCAGGATGCCAAATGCTTTTTTGTCGATGAACATGACGGAATCCACGACCTGAGAAATCAAGAGTCCGTCATCATCGTTACACATCGGCCGCGAAGGATAGCTTTGAGGCTCCACGGTAGCCATATACTGCGCTATGACACTGCTCTGGCGCTTTTCTAATCTCCCTGAATACACCCATGCGCCCCACAGTTCCAGCCAGCTATTCAGCCAGTCGTGTTGGTCTTTCGTAAGGTTAAGCTCGCGTACCGACATAATGGCCTCCCAGCATTTTCGCCATGCGTTTGATGATCCGATAATCGACTGCAAACCCGCCTTCGCGCTTGTAGATGCGCAGCTTCAGCCATTTCTCTCTGAGGTATTCGTTCATGCTGCTTGCTCCATTTCTCGCTTACGCAATTTTTCGTAATGGCGCGCCCGGCGTGTGAAGATGGTCTTCACCCGTTTCAGATATGCGATGTCGAATTTGCGTGGTGTGTTGTCTGCTTCCAGACGTTCGACGCGCTCAAGCCCAATGCGCTCAATGAGCCGAATACGAAACTCGACGGCATTGCCGCTTAGCTGCCTGTTACATCGGGTGCAGGCAGAGTGGACATTGAACACATTAAATTTCAGGTGGGATGCTGCGCCGCGGGAACGGTAGTGACTTGCGTCTACTGCGCTGCCGGTGAGGTAATTACTACTGCCGATAAGCTGTCCGCCACAGCTGGCGCACTCTTTGTTGTAGTCACGCCATCGGATGTACCGGTTAAAAGCCGTCTGCGCCTCTCTCTGCCATTCCGATACACCTTTGAGCCTCTCCCTTCGCTGCCGCAAATCATCTCGCTGTAGACGCTCCTGCTTGCGTATTTCACGCGCAGCAAGTTCTTCATCGCGCTTCTTGTTGAATGCAATGGCGCATTTGTAGTTGTGGCAGACTTTCTGGAGAGAACTTCGAGGGGTGTACTCGGTGAAGCAGATGGGGCAGGTCTTAGGCTTAGGCTTGATGCCTTTGGCCATCATATGCCTCCTGTGGTTGAACCTCAGTAATTACGCACATTTTTGATTTACCTCCCCCATCGGTAAATATTGGGTTAAATCCTTCAGTCCAAAAACGAAGAGCCAATGCTTCCGCTGCGTTTTCCGGCTCTATAATTAATTCAACTTTTTCAGTTAATCTAACTTTCATCGTCTACTCCCATTAGTCCGTTTGGGTCCAGAAGTTGCCACAGGTCCAGGCATGAGCCACAGGCGTAGACTTCGGTATCCAGCAGCCGAGCACCACAGCCAGCGCACAACAAAGCAGATGGCTCGCCAGCGCCAGTAGGCTGACTTGATTGGCTGGTCTCTTTCATGGTCTTCCCATTTCATATCGCACTCGCAACTTTCGCAGCTAATGCCGTAGTGATGTTTGTCTTCGCTTGTGAGGATGGTGTAGCAGCGGTGGCAGCGTTCACGCATTGGGTCGCTCCTGCATCATCAGGAAGACAATCATGGCGGCGCGCAGAGGGGTTTTCTGAAGAAAGGCTTTTCCCCCTGTACTTGTCGCTGCTAACCAAAAATCATTGCAGTCATGGCGGCACTCAATTTTTATTTTGTTCCACTCAATAATCGGCCCGGCGTCTGCCCATGAGTGGCTATAGCGAACAACTCGCGTGTTGTTTTTCTCATCCCATACAACAGCCTCGCCTGCAAAGTTAGTAATCTTCATACCTGGAAATATGATTTCAGCTACCGCTTTATCAATTTCAAAGTCTGTCATCTGGCTGTAATTCATCTCGTTTTCCTCATTCTGTCAGCCACAGCCCGGCGCAACCGTGTAACGTAATTGCAGGTCGTCACTTCGGACTCGGTTGGGATTTTGTGGCGGCGGCGTTTCTGGCGGGGATACTTCAGTTTGGCGTGTTCACAGGCTAAGAAGGTGATGCTAATTTGCCGGCGCATGTCCACCTCTCGCAGATTTCAGCAACTGGTCAACCTGATAGACCTGGCTCTTGCGCTTGCATGTGGTGACCACATTGCGGCGAGCAGCCTGCTCTTCTGCTTCGTATCGCGTTCCCCAGCGTGGGTATTTGCTGGCGAGTCGGTATTCATAACCATTGGTGCCGTAATTCTTCCTGCGGTGCGTGATGCCATATTTGTACGCATGGTGCGTTGTATGCATGATGCACTTATCGCTTACTCCGAGACTGGCGAAGTAGATTCTGATTTCGCTGGTTTTCAGTGGGCCTTCTTTTGCCAGAAGCTCACGAAGCATTTCGACTCTTGCTGCTAAACCCATTGGTTCTTTCATGCTGCTCTCCCGAATCTCTGAGCCCACTCTGCAGCGCGCGCGGATTCATCGCTGAACCGGACATTCTGCTCTGCGCCGAAGGCATGGATAATTGTGATTAGGTCGCGCATCTCGCTGACGCGCATTTTGCTGGTCGACTGACCGAGGACTACAAAGCCGCCGTTTATGCCGGGAACGGTCTCCTGCTGCTTCAGTGCAGCGCTGAAAACGTTTTTCCAGCTGTCGGAATCCATCTTTCGCCCGTACCACACCACCTGTTGAGAAATGTCATGCAGGCAGGCCCAAAGCATGCGGTTTTGCGCAAGGCTTCTGGTGTCTTCCTGGATGGTTATTTGCAGAGGTCGGTCTGAATCGGTGGGGAGTTGCTGGATGGCGGTAATGCAGTTCTGTTTGACGCTGCTGTTACGAAGCAGGTAAGTCTGTTTCTCCATCGCGCTTATCTCTCTTCAGTGCGTCGCCCAGCACCTTGCGCATCACCGCAGGGTAGCAGGTGAAGTCGTGGAACTTGCGGCCGTGGATGATTACTTCCTGCAGAAGGGCTTCAAATTCGTCATCTGGCAGGAGATAGGTAGATTTCTTGAGGGGGATTACGTTGCTCATGCGGACCTCTTGCTTAGCTGTGACCGAGTCAGAATATGGACGCCAAATTTCCCTATCCTGATTTCTTTCCTCAAGCCGTTTCTCGTACTGTATAGCGCCGGGAAAATGCTGCGGTCGATGACGTTAAGTCCATATCCGAAGAAGCGGAACCAGAATGACCTGCGTGATTTATTCCATGATATGGGCTTCATGCTTCCTCCTGCTTGCTGCGGGCCATATCTTCGTCTGTGGCCCATCGAAAAGTATGGCCCTTGTGATTTTTCTTTTTGCCATTTGCAACTTTGTACGCACAGCAATGACAAAATCCACCGGCTCTGATTTGATTCATGCCGCTAAACGTTATTTCTTCCCCATTTTCTAGGTTGGTGCTTACGATCGAGTTTCTATAAGAGTGGTGACCTCTTCCGGTCTTTACCAACCCTGTCTCTACGGCGTGGCGCAAGTTCTCTTTTGTGTCCACCCACTCAAGGTTTCTTAGTGAGTTGTTAAGCTTGTTGCCATCAATATGGTTTACTTGCAACTTCCCCTTACGCGGCGCAATGAAAGTTTCTGCAACTAACCGATGAACACAGAATGATCTTGCTTTTCCAGAATTATTTAGAGATACAGTGTAATAACCGTGAGAGCCCTTACCTGGCGACATAACCTTTCCTTTAAAGTTCTGCACAGTTCCATTACTACGCATCACCCTTCTATCCTTCGACCTGACCGTTCCTTTGTTACCTATTTCATAGCTATCTTCATAGCCTGTAATCGGCAGGAATTCTTCTGGCTCTCGCTCCAGCTCATCTTTGTCGCTCATCGTTTAAGCCTCCACACAGCATTTCCACGATGGCTACGGTACTCATCGCGCTCTATTTCAGGCATGACTGACAACTCAGCGCGTAACTCGGAGCATGTATATTTGCCATTCATCAGGTGCTTCAGGTAATGGGTAGCGATAGATACCGCGAAATCACCTCTCAGGCTGACTCGCTGCTCATCTCGCGCCTTGTGGAAGACTTCTAAAATTTCGTCTCTGATCATTCTTCCTCTCCTCGCTCGCGTTCCTGCCGCACAACCCGATAGGCGATGATGTCGCAGCTGTTGGGCTCGTGATACCAGCGGTAGTTTCCAGAATGTTGCGCGTCATCAATGAAGCCATCCCTGAACTCAACTTGAACAAGATTTCCTTCGGCAGGATTTTCGCCGCCGCCCCACTCAATCCAGCCCTCATCGCCCTTCTCCTGCTGCCCAAACTCTTCCCTTCGATAGGCTTCGAGGGCTTCAAAGTTGTAGCCGCCGATGGAATCGATGTGAGCTGATAATTGGGCCAGACCTTCGCGAACACTCAGTTTCTGTTTTTGCTGCTGCTCCAGTACAGGGAGTGCAATCTCAAGGGCTTGCCGTGAGGCCTTCCAGGCATCGTACTGCGTATCAATTCCTTCATCGACATAGTAGTCATGCTCCGGTGAGTAAATGTCATCCCAAGCCTCACGCGGTGATGTATCGTAGAAAGATTCCCACCATTTTTGAAACTGCTCTCTGCACTTCTCAGCGGTTATCTTGTTCATTAACTTTCCCTCAAAAATGGTTTTGGCTGTGGCATTATTGCTATCACCTTCTTACAATCGAAGTGAAACTTACCGGATATGATCGGCATTGTTCCGTTCGCTATCTGGCTGCATTTGCAGGTGTGTACCGTCCCGTCCTCCAAGGTCACAAGCCAATTTCCCACAGGAACTTCACTTGCACCTTTTACTTCTTTCCATTGCCATTCCATCAGAATCCACCTCCCTTCTTGCCACCTTTGTCGGAACGGGAATCGCGCTCCGCCCGGGCCGCTTGCTGGTCCATATCGTAGATGGCGCCGTTTTTCTGCAGGCAGAATACGGTACCGGTTTCTCCGTGGCGGTTGAGTCGCAGAAGCAGCTCTGTTTCGCCGGCCGGCACGCTCTCGTCGTAATGCCCTTCGCGGTGGATGCCTACCCAGTAATCGCAGTCCTGCTCAATCTGCCCGGTGTCGCGTGAGTCGCTCGGTAACGGCCGCTTGTTAACTCGCTTCTCCAGCTCACGGTTTAGCTGAGTCAGCAGCACAACGACGCAGCCAAGCTCTTTGGCGAGGTTCTTCAGACCTTTCGTGATGAGCCCATAAGCGAGGTCGTTACGATCGGCTTTCTCGGCCGTCATCAGCGTGAGGTAATCGACCAGCACCATGCCTACCTCTCCCTTCTGGCGCTTCACCTTGCGGCACTCTGCAACGATGTGGGCCAGTGACAGGCCCGGCGTGTCGTCGATGTACAGCAGGTCAGACTCGCGCAGACGGTTGGCGGTTTTGATGGCTTTATCGAAATCGCCGTCATAGTCGCCCTGGTATGTGTCGTCTGCGTCATCCGTGGCCGGCATGTAGAAAATGCTCGGGTTAACGCCTGACTTCTGCCCTACCAGCTTCTCCAGAATCTGGTCAGCAGGCATCTCAAGGCTGAACATCAGCGCGGGCTTCTGCTCGCGGATAGCGCAGTTGATTGCCATCTGGCCGTAGAGCGTGGTTTTGCCCATCTTCGGACGCGCACCGATGACGAACAGTGAGCCTTTGACCAGGCCTTTCGGCGCAAGCATGCGGTCGAGAGATGGGATGCCGGTGCTCATGCCGCGCTGCTCACCATTCGGATCGAAACGCTTCTCGAGGTCGGCTACCCAGCTGTCCATGACATCACCGAATGAGCGAAGCCCGCGGCGGTTGCCCGTTTTGGCGTAGTCGCTTATCTGGGTTGTCAGGGCTGAGATAGATTCCAGCTTCTCAACGGCCGTCATGCTATTGCGGCTGTAGAGCATCTCGGTTGCTTCGTTCAGCTTGGCAATGGCGTAGCGCTCCATCGCTTTGTCACGAACCACGGCGGCGTAGTGAACGAGGTTTGCGACTGACGGGGTGTTCTTCGTCAGCTCAGCCAGGTAGCTGAATCCGCCGTATTGCTTGTCGCTTGCCTCAAGAACGTCTGACAGCGTCAGCGGGTCGATCGGCTTGTTGCGAGCCAGCAGGTCTTTAATCGCGGTGAAGATGACTGCGTGCGCAGCGGAGAAGAAACTTTCCGGCTTGAGCATCGCCATAACCTTCAGCGTTCTCTCGTCGCCGCCATCCAGCATCAGGCCACCCAACACAGCCTGCTCAGCGTCAAGGCTGTGCGGGGGCATCAGGATATCGCTCACAGGCTTCCCTCCCTCGTCTTGGTCAGTGTGTCGCTGTTCAGCAGGTAGTCGAACGATGCTCTCCAACCCCGACCGTTGTCGCCAAAGTAAAACGCATTGGCGGTGTTCATGAAGGCGTGGAAGTAATTACTTGCAGCTTCGACGGTTGGTTCTTTCAGCTCGCCAAGCAGGCGCTTGATTGCAGTGCGTCGTTTGGGGTTGAGCTTTTCAGCGTTTGGCAGTTTGTCGCCAGCAGCTTCGTTGTATGCGTCGAGTACTGCCTGATAGGGAACTGAAGACCCTTTCTTGCGAGGCGACTGGTCATCGTCAGATGACATATCATTATCGTTAGATAATGATTTATTAGTTATATTGTTAGCTGTGGGAATCTTCTGGGAATCTTCTGGGACAACCACCTCTGGAAGCCGTGCCACATCTGCCTTTGTTCTGGGAATCTTCAGGGAATCTTCTGGGACAATTTCGCCCTGATATTCAGCGTATTTTGAGATGGTAATTACGGTGAATTTCCCCGGTGAAACTGTCTCGATCATGCCCAGCTTTTTGAACTTCTTCAGCAGGTACTGAATGCGGTTTGGCTCGATTCCAGTCTCCGTTGCCAGCGCGTTCCGACCAGTGATGAACTGGCCGCGCTGAAGCTGGATGACTCCGTACTCTGTCTTCACAGCTGCCTCTGTGTAGTTGGCTGACATAATCAGGTGAACCCACAGATGAACAGCCTGAGAATCCTTTCTGTAGAACTCTGTCTCCTGTATCTTTCTGTGCAGCAAGGTAAACCCCTTACCGACCTCTCTCGGCGCTTCCTGAGGCGCTCTGGCCTCTCTCGCTTTAGCCAGGCTTCTTACGTTACTCATTTGCCCTTCTCCTTCGCTTTGGCCTCTTCCAGAATGTGCTTCAGCTTCTCAGCTACCGTCGGGTTAAAGCCTTTGCAGAACTCGATGCGGGCAAGGTTTTTGCGCATATCTGCCTGGTAAACTGTATGTTTCTTTGGCATAATTACTCCTGTGAATTGATCCAGTCATTCGCTATCAGGCCTCGAAGAATTCGCCGTTCTTCGGGGCTTTTTCATTTGTCAGTAATCTGGCTACCTGCTTAGCAAGGTTTGCCAGCTCATCGTCTTCCACGCCCCATTCCAGAATCGCCAGTAACATGGACATCTTCGGGATCATGGTGCTTTTCCATCTCGTTATCTGAGACTCATCAACGCCCAGCTCATCAGCAATTTTTCGCTGACCTCTCATCGCTATTTTGTTGAAAATGTTGCTGGTAATTGCATTCGCCTTCTTGCGTGTGCTTGTAAGTTCCATGTGACATCATTCCTAGTGTTAGTTAATTGGTTGATATTTATGTGTGTTGTTTATCGTGCACCATTGACAGTCATCCTTGACCACGCCGGGCACCCGACCGTATACCGGGCCGTTCGGTACTTAAAGTACATTTTAACTACGCAGCAATTTGCTGTTTACTGATGCGTCGTATCTCTGCTGCTGAATACTTGCCGCCTGATGCCTTGGCGATCTTTCCTGCATAGTCCGTTTCGCCAGTGAACTCGGTACGAGGCAATGAGCCGCGCTCTATCCACTTGTAAACGGCCTTTGGTGTCAGGCCGCAAATATCAGCCACTACAGATACTCGAACGCCCTTAATAACGTCTCCCAACGTAATTACGTTCATGTGAGTCTCCTGCGGTTGAACTTGGAGTTCATATTATGTCGGAACTGAAAGTACAGTCAACTAATTATATGCTTGAACTTATGGTTCAAGGAAAAGAGCGTGAAGGTTTCTCGCAGAGGCTTGCGCTGGCCTGTGATAAAGCGGGAATAAGTACTTATGGAAGGCAGGCTGAAATAGCTGCCAGGCTGAAGCTCACACCTAAGGCGGTAAGCAAATGGTTCAATGGTGAATCTGTACCCCGTCGTGCAGTAATGGATCAGTTAGCAAAATTACTAGGAACAACTGCGCAGTACCTGTATGGATATACAGATACTGATGGTATAGACTCAGATCATCTTAAACGGACATCTGACTCGTATCGTGTTGATGTTCTTGATGTCCAAGCCAGCGCGGGGCCAGGGACGATGCTAACAAATGAATTTGTAGAAAAGATTCGTGCCATCGAATACACAACAGAACAAGCCAGATTTCTGTTCAATGGCAGAGCACAAGAAAGCGTTAAGGTAGTTACCGTCAATGGGGACAGCATGGAGGGCACGATCAATCCAGGCGATGAAATCTTCGTAGACATATCAGTGAACCACTTTGACGGCGACGGCATTTACGTGTTCGTTTTTGGGCGTTCTCTACACGTTAAGCGCCTTCAGATGCTTAAAGACAAGCTGGTTGTTATCTCTGACAACCCTGCCTACGAGCGATGGCCTATAGAAAATCATGAAGAGGATCAGCTCTTTGTGATGGGCAAAGTACTCATCCGCCAATCAATAGACCTCCGCAGATTCGGCTAAAAATTATTTTCTCTTAAAGTTCATGGACATAAGGATCCGTGAACTTCTTTTTCCTATTTTATGTACTTTTAGTACTTTACTTTAGTGAACCACCAGTACATTATGAACCCATGTCGAACGGCGCGACAATAAACCATGCGTCGGGAGCGCGGCGGGTTCAGGAAGAACGGCAATGCTGCTCACTAGCGAATTACACATCACTTTTCCGAGAGTGATGCGTAATTCGAAAGACAACAAGTTTCCCATTGGCGTGCCGATTAATAAATAAACAGCACAGGGAGGACAGAGATTGAAAAGCACCATGAACTACACCGCAATGCGGGTTAAGCAGTTTGGTTTCACTCCGGCAGTTGAAGTGCAGTGCTTAGATACCAGAACTAAGCAAACTACTGACTGTTTGCTTCTGTTCAAGACGATTGACGAGGTAATTTTCCTCGGCGCTGACAACTTTCACCCGCTGGTTAAAGCAGAGATGAAGCAGGTAGCGATTGAGGCACTAGGCGTCGGCAAGGGCAAGCTACAGATAGAAGCCAAGCAGCGCGTCGGTGAGCTTGAAAGCAGCAGGATTCGACAGGCCAGCATCGCAAGGCAGTTCCGTGACGCTGTAGCAGCCTGGTCGCAGGATATATCAGGGCTTAGCAGAGACATTCAGAACGGGCTTGATGCTCCAACGGTTAAGTCCCGATTAATGGCATTAGTTAGCAGCATGGAAAGGCTAAAGCCAAAAAAATAACAGACCCGCTACGGCGGGTTTTTTATTGGATGCAGCTTAAACGTAGCCCGCGCTACATCAGCTCATAGTCTGCGTGAGAAACATGAGAGCACGTCACAGTGCTTACCACGGGTTGCGCTTTATCAGGCAGGTCATCGCAAGATTCGCAAAGAAGCAGTTCACATCATTAAGGGGTAAGGCATGAAAGTTTTAATCGTGTACGAAAACATTCCTGAATCAACAGATACGTTCATTGTTGAAGCGAATGAGGCCGAGGTAGCAGACCTCAAGCTGGCACACGGAAATTATGTGAACGTCAGTGAAGGAGAGGATATTGAAGCTGCTATGCATCGCATTAGCCTGCGGCTCGGCTCTGAAGAGTATGCGACCGCTGAGGACTGCGCAGCATGCCAGCTTGCTGAGGCGGATATTGCGAAATGGAACGGTTCTAACGTGACTGGACCAATCAGCGTTGCTGACAGCGGCATTGAAATGGTAGTCATCACCGGTTTTTACATGTAGGTCGCTTAGGCGGCCTTTTTACTGGAGCCCACTATGAGCAACACAGACTGGATTATCTGCTGGATAGTCACCGGGGCGCTTATGGTGGCGGGTTATTTAGGAGGGTGAGATGAGTAAAGACACAGGTGGATATGCATTCCCAATACCGAATGCAGATTTCCAGACGTTTGAGCCAAAAACGGTTGAAGAGTATAAGCGCATACAGTCTGGCATGACGTTACGCGATTACTTCGCAGCCAAGGCGATGCAGGTTCTTTTGAAAGAAAATCTTCAAGGATATGGCGTCGTTTCAGAGCACGCATATCTGGTAGCAGACCGAATGATTGAAACACGGGGCCAGTAACCACTACAGGAGAGAGAGGATGAAAATAAAAGTTTATGTGAAGCGTTCAGAGCTTGCTGAAATGGACATGGATGAGTACGGATTAAAGGCTTCAATTCTTGATGACCTAAACTCCAATGAAGATGAGCCTTATGTTGGCTTTCATATCGATGTCGAGGTCACAGAGGACGTGTAGCAGCGCAGAGGCGATTCACAGAGTCGCTTCGACGCTGTTACGCACAGCAGGTTTGATAAATCCTTACAACCAGACAGTAACACTCCCTATGGGCACCGCAATGGCGCCCTTCTTTTTGCCTGAAGGAAATCAAAATGAGCGAAACAACGGATCTTGTAGTCATCGAGAAAGCAAACGCCTTAACGGTTTTCAAATCCTCTGACCAGATTGAAGAAATTCTTCAGAAGGTAGAGCGTGAAGTTATGTCCTTTGTGCCGGATGTCACCACGGTAAAGGGCAGAAAGGAGATCGCTTCACTGGCTTACCGCGTATCACAGACTAAATCCTACCTGGATGGCTTGGGTAAAGATTTGGTTGCAGAGCTGAAAGAGGTTCCGAAGTTAATCGACGCCAACCGAAAGACTGTGCGTGACCGACTTGACGCATTGCGCGACAAAGCCCGCCAGCCATACACAGAATGGGAAGCCGAGCAGGAACGCATCAAGGCTGAAGAAGAGGCGCGGGTTGCCGCTGAGAAGCTGGCAGCGCAAATCGAGTCAGACCACGAAATCGCCCTGCTGCTTAACGAGAAATTTGACCGCGATGCGGCTGAAGCGAAGGCCGAAGCAGAACGCCAGCGCGCTGCACATGAAGAGGAGATTCGCCGTAAGGCCGCAGAGCAGGCGCGCATTGAAGCAGAACAGGCAGCACAGCGTGAACGTGATGCAGCGGCTAAGCGTGAAGCAGACCTGAAGGCAGCAAAGGAGCGTGCTGAGCGCGAAGCCAGAGAAGCACAGGGACGAGCTGAGCGGCAGGCGAAGGAGGCGCGCGAGAGAGCTGAGCGCGAGAAGCAGGCTGCCATTGAAGCCGAGCAGCGGAAAGCCCGAGAAGCTGAAGCCGCTCGCCTGGCTGAAGAGAAACGCATTACAGACGAAGCCGCCGCCCGTGCAGCTGACGTCGCACACCGCAAGGCAGTTAATAACAAGGCGCTGGCTGACCTTGTAGCTGTCGGGCTGACAGAAGAACAGGCGCGCACCGTAGTTACGGCTATCGCCAAAGGCGAAGTTACCGCCATTCGCATCACTTACTAACCCCACTAATTCAAGGAATCACCCATGCAAGCTTACGCAATTGCTGGGGCTACCCACATGGGTGGCTTCAGCTTTAACACGTCTCAGCTCGACCGCCTGACAAACCGTCTTCGTGCAGGCTTTCGCTCCATCATCGATGCGCTGAACCAGAAAGGAAATCCGCTATGAAAATTCGCTACTTCCAGAAAGCGCAGGAGCTTTCACGGGAAGCCGTCCTGTTCAGTAACGCCGCCAAATGGGCGATGGCAATGAAGCTGCTGAGGAGTGCCTTTCGATGAGGCTGAAAATCGAATGCGGCGAGGTCAAGACTCGCGCCGGCTATCGCCCCGGCATGATGGTTATCGAAGCTGATGAGGTCTCTCTGCTCGACTTCAACGGCAAGCAGCTACTCAACCAGTTCGACATCAAAGACGTCATGGAGTGGCTTACAGAGCAGGGTTACACGATTCGTCAGGAGATAGCAGCATGACCGAAGAAGAAGCGATCTGGATTGATTTCATGCAGGGGATGCTGGGGCCGCTCAGTGACCCGGAAACATACGAGCAAGCCGCACAGGACGCGATTGCTGATTACCGTACGGAGCAACAGGCATCACGCATGGGGATTAACTGATGGGCACAGCAACGCTGATTCTCGGCGACTCAGGTACGGGCAAATCGACAAGCCTGCGAAACCTGAACCCCGAAGAGGTAATTCTGGTGAAGGCTGTAGGCAAGCCCCTGCCATTCAAATCGCGCGACTGGGCGCCGTGGGATGCGGCGCAGAAGAAAGGAACGGTCGTTAACACGGACAAATGGGAATTCATTGTCGGCGTTATCAAAAAGGCGCGCGAGTACGGAAAACGGATCGTCATCATCGATGACTTCCAGTACGTGATGAGTAACGAGTTTATGCGCCGCTCTGATGAGAAATCATTCGACAAGTTCACGGAGATTGGCCGACACGCATGGGAGGTTATCAAAGCCGCTCAGGACGCGCCTGATGACCTTCGAGTCTACTTCCTCGCTCACACCGAGGAAACAGCAATGGGTCGAGTGAAGATGAAGACGATCGGCAAAATGCTAGACGAGAAAATTACCGTCGAAGGCATGTTCACCATCGTCCTCCGCACCCTCACCCGCGATGACCAGTTCTTCTTCACTACAAAAAACAACGGCGCTGACACGGTGAAATCACCGATGGGCATGTTCGACGCCAACGAAATCGACAATGACCTGGCGTTCGTAGATGCAACCATCTGCGATTACTGGGGCTTATCCAATGTTCATAACCTGAAGGAATCAGCCGCATGAGTAATGTGATTTTCACCTACAACCACGAAGCAGCATTAACCGCCGGACAGGGCGGCTTCATCAACGAGAGTGGCGCCTACGTCCTCACCATCACAGAGGCGGCGCTCACCACCTCTTCAGGCGGCGCGAAGGCAATCGAGTTCTCTGGCGAATCCGATGATGGCCGCAAGGTGCAATACCTGAGCGTCTACGTCAGCAAAAAAGACGGCAGCGAGAACACCTTTGGCGTGAATATGGTTCACGCAATCATGGGCTGCGCTGGCGTGAAGCAACTCACTAATCAGATGAAAGCGGCGGGCCAGTTCGTTGCGCCGGAGTTCGCCGGCAAGAAGGTCGGGCTGGTATTGCAAAAAGTTCTCCGTAGCAAGAATGACGGCTCTGATACTTACGGGCTGGAGATTCGCCTGCCGTTCATCGCACAGACCCGCCAGACGCTGCTGGAAAAGGCAGAAGGAAAGAACGCCGAAGCTGTTGACCGCATGGTTTCGGGACTGAAGGACAAGGACGAGCGCAAGAAAGGCTCAGCAGGCGGTAACACCGCAGGCTATCAGGACTACCCGCAGCACGACGACGGCTTCACTCCATTCTGATTTAACCCTCCACTAAGGCACCTGTATGACTCTCACACCGCTTGAATCGGCGCATTGCACACGCCTGTCAGAAATACAGCAGAAGCGCTTTCTGTGGAGCACAGAGCAGATGACGCCGCATCAAAGGAAGTGTCAGCAGGTTGCCTTAGCCGCGGTAGAAGCAGCGCAGGCGGCGAAACGTGGTGAGGAGCATGAGCGCAGGTTAACGCCGGAAAGGAAAGCTGAAGTGCACAGGGAGTGCCTTCACATTCGTATCCATCGGCTCACTGCAATAAGCCCCGCCCTGCCTCGCATCATCGTCACGAAGCCGGGCGTGCTGTGGATGGATTACACGACAGAGCGGCGCGGTAAGTTGGGCGCTGTGGTGCAGGACTAACTATTTCGCCGCTCAGCGGCACAGGAGATGACATGAGTAATCCAATAACGGTTGGCCTCAGCGGGTTAACCAACCGAATCTTCGCTGGCAGATCCAAACCAATGAAAGGCGGCCATCCTGATGCGCGCCAGTTCACCGGCGAAAAGCATGATGTGACTGAGCAGGCGATTTATGCAGTGGCGTTTCACCTGAAGACTACGGACGACATTAAGGTGTTTAAGTTGCCAGATGGTCGCGAGCTGCATCTGCGTGCTGATATCAAGGAGGCAAAATGATGCAATTTACGGAAGAGCGGAGAAAGGAGTTGCTCGCTGAAATTGACTACAACCGCAAGAACTGTTTCCTGTCCAGCAAAACTGAACTGCTGATGAAAATAGCGGAAGCTGCGCTGAAGGCTGAGCCTATCGGACGAGTTGACCGAGGCGAGGTGTCGGACTCTAACGAATATCCCGATGCTCGCGTAGTCTGCCTGCATGACCAAGCGGACTGGGAAAACTTTCAGGACGGCTTCCTTCTTTACTCAGCGCCGCCCGTTGCCGCGCTAAAGTTGCCAGATTGCTGGATTAGGTGCAGCGAAAGACTGCCGGAAGCTGAAGAGTCAGTTTTGGCTTACTGGCCTCATACGGGCCATGTAGAGGACGTGATTTTCGCCTTTGATGAAGAAGACCCTGAGCAGCGCTACCACGTTTTATACGATGGTGAGCGCATGTCGACAGAGCCATCCCACTGGGTGCCATTTACCGCGCCAGCAGAGGAGAAGAAGTGATGGAAGTGGTTAAACAACTAGAGCACTGGTCAGCAATGGCTCGCCTTACCAGCAGCCAGGAAAGCATCCTGAGCGCTGACCAACTGGACGCCATTGCAGAAGCATTCCGGGCGCTGGAGCAGGAAAATACCCTGCTTAAGCAAGGCTGCGAGAATGATCCGCTTGTGCACGAAGTGCTCGACTGGAAAGAGCGCGCAGAAGCAGCAGAGTCTTGGGTAAAAACTGCTGAACGCACAATGGACCATCAGGCCAATGTGATAACTCAATTAGGTGTCAAAGCGGAAGCGGCAGAGGAAGATAACCTGCGACTTAAAAGTGTAATCAATACCGAAGCAAATCGAGCAGAAGCAGCAGAGGCAAAGCTGGCAGAGCTTGAGAAGCAGGAGCCTGTAGGATTCTACCGTCGAGGAAAAGATAAAGGATTTTACCTTTCAACAATCAACACTCCGCGTCCAGGTTGCGTGCCGTTATTCCGACGCCCCGCGCCCGCCGTCAGCCTGGCGGAGCTGGTGCCGTGCCCTTACCCGTGTGGATGGAAGAACCTCCTTTCGATTTCTATGGCTGATGCAGCTTTTCTTGCTCGCGGCTTGATTGAGGGTGAGCCTGTGAGTGAAGGTCAAAGGGCGTCAGTTGTGCTGAATAACGACCGGCTAATAACGGTGTTAACAGCCATGCTTCGCAACATTGAGGAGGCGAAATGATTAGCGATTTAAGACTGCATGAGCTGGCTAGTTCCAGCGTTATATCAAACGTAAGTAGAGCCGAAGCTGAGGAGATGGCAAAGGAGCTGCTGGCGCATCGCAAGGCGTGGAGTGAGCCGGCTTGTCACTTATCAGAATTCGCACTCCGTAAGATAAAGACCTCAGACTACGCCGTCAGCGAATGGATTAGGGAAGACGATGGTGACAAATGGTTGCAGGTTCCACTCTACCGCAAACCCTTCACCGACTAACCACCTCTGATATACTGCTTGCATAAACAGTATATTGGTGGATATATGCGCAAATTCGTAAGTGGCGCAGTAGCGTTCTACATGCTAGATGCCGGCGAGCGGTTGACTAAGAATGAAGTCTTCCACCGTTATCACCCTGCGCGATATGTCATCTGGCCCCGCGGCGATAAGTGGGATGTGCGCGAGATGGGATTGCATGGCTGGGAGAAGATTACGGATGAGCTCTTCGACACAGAGAATGAAGCCTTCGTGTTCGCGTACGATAAGTTCTGTTCTGAGCAGGACATAGCGCGACGAAAATAGTTAAAGAGATGACCGCCCACTGAGGCGGTTTTTTATTGTCTGAAATCTGGAGATACCCATGAAGATTGATATCGGTGACAAGTACGTCCTGACCGCTGACCAGTTCCAGTTCATCGTGCAGGAGAAGAAAATCGTCAAGGAAGGCAAAAACGCTGGCGGCGAATATTTGTCGCTCGTCGGCTACTTCCCTAAGCTCAGCCAGGCAATTGCAGGCCTGATTCACCTCGATGTGCAGTTGTCAGATGTGCAGTCGCTGCAGGCGATGGAGCAGCATATTCGCCGCGTATCTGAGCAGTGCGAGCAGGCATTCAAGGAGGCGGTATGAACTTTCCGGATGCAGCAGATGAAGCAGCAGCAAGAGAGCAGCAGTTGATAGAGGTGGCGCTGGCGAACAGACCGAAGCCGAGCATGACGTTTACCGGCGTTTGCCATAACGGGGACTGCGGCGAAAAAGTAACGAAGGGATTCTTCTGCTGCAGCGAATGCAGAGAAGACTTTGAGCGCGTGCAGTGGGCGCAGAAGCAGAGGAGCGTTGTATGAGCGCTGAGTGGAATGGTAAAGGATTGCCACCGGTTGGGAAGTGTCAGGCAAAACAGAAAGGTCAGATAGGGTGGAGTGATTTTGACGTGGTGGCTGAAAAGTTCGGCACCGTCTTCGGTTTCTGGATAAGAGCCGGTACTTGCGGCGCATTAGATGCTGATAGGTGGGAATTCAGGCCCATGCCACACGAAGAGCTTATTAAGCGAGAGGAGGCGGTCAAAGCGCTGAACGATGTCTGCTGGTCATGCGGCGATGATGTTTACGATGCCATCTTGGCCGGCAAAATCCCCCACATCACCCTGAAGTAACCCCCCCCACCCTATTCACTATCGCGCTCTGCGTGAGGAGTTGTTATGCACATCAAAATTCTTCAGAAAGAAATTCATCAGCAAAACGTTGCCGCGGGATGGTGGGATAGCCCTCGGGAGAAAGGGACGCTTCTTTGCCTTATTCATTCTGAAATCAGTGAGGCGATGGAAGGCGAAAGAAAGAACCTCATGGACGACCATTTGCCTCACCGCAAGATGGCCGAAGTTGAGCTAGCCGACGCCATTATCCGCATACTCGATTACGCCCATGCTTTTGGTTATGACATCGAAGGCGCCATTGAAGAGAAACTGGAATACAACCGGCATCGTGCAGACCACAAGAGAGAAAGCCGCGACCAGCCAAACGGCAAGCAGTTCTGATGAACACCCTGCCTGACATCTCCCCCGGCGAGTTCACTCTGTGGCTCGCCTTTTTTATCGCCTGCATAGTGGCCTGGAACTGGCCGGATAAGGAGTAAATATGGAATCGCCATTCATCGCAACGGATGAGGTTGCAAAACTGTGCCAGGTTAAGGTGCAGACAATCAGGAAATGGAACAGCGTCAACAGGCACACTGGTGAAAAGTACCGTCCCGGATTTCCCGATCAGTGTCATAAAGGGTTCTTTATTCGCGCAGAGGTTTACCGCGCCCTCAAGCTACCCTGTAATTGAAAGGCCTGCCACGCTCTCACCATGGACGATTTTCATCACGGATGCCCACCACAAAGAGTATGCCTTGCGCTGCTCGTCAAGATAACTATTGTGGTCATACACGGACCAAATGCCGGGAAGTGTATGACCCAGCATAATCTCACAGACATGGGGCGGTGCCAGGACAGACCACCTCGTCCTTGCCGTACGCCTCAGGTCGTGCATGGACCAGTGGGGCATAATGAACCCTCTTTTCTGCTCTGCAAAATTGATGATGCTGTTTGGAACAGAAAGGAAGGACCCACTGTTCAGCGGCTTGCCCTCCAGGCTGTCGTATCCTTTTTTCCTTACAAACAGAAACTCAGATCCGCCATTAAGTTGAGCGGCCTCCTCAATCATTTCTCTGGCTGCAGAGATGATTGGTCGAAGAAGGGGCTTGCCGCGCTTTCCTGTTTTGTGGTTTTCAGGCGGAACGGTCCAGACTTCATTATCAAAATCGAAATCAGAGACCTTCGCGGCTGCCAGTTCACCTGTCCTGCAGCCAAAAAGCAGCACCAGCCTGATAAACAGAACGTTTTTTCGTGTCATCGGCATTGAGTCGGTGGCATCAAAAAGCATCCTGATTTCATCATCGGTCAGAACCCGCTTGGTCGGCTGGGTCCTGATGCCAATGTCAAGAGGCTTCACCCCTGACAAAGGCTTTTCGGCAACGATGCGGCGCCTGTGTGCCCATGCGTGAGCCTGGTTTGATGCGCCGAGTATTCTCTTGGCAATTGCCGGAGAGGAAACGGATATAGACTCGAGCAATCCAAGCCAGGTGTGTGTGCCAACGCGATCGTGAGGCATTGCCCCTATCTTCGGAAAAATGTGGATTTCAAAACTGCGGGATATCTGTTCGTAGTTTTTGATATTGTTCTTCGCGTACACATCAACCCACCCTCTGATTACTTCCTCAACCGTTGACATGCCGGCATTCGAAAGCCGTTCTTCTTTGAGGGTAATGGCTGGATCGTAACCTTCTTCAAGGCTTCTGCGGAGGATTATGGCCCTTTCTCTTGCTTCCTTGAGCGACATGCCAGGATACGCGCCGAGATCTACACGCTTTTGTTTGCCCGCAATACGGTATCGAAGCTGGAAAACGACTTTCCCGTTTTTGCTTACGCGGACCGACAAGCCATCGCGGTCAGCTTTAACAAAGACATTCTCTGTAGGCCGGCCATGAACTGAACGAAGATAGCTGTCTGAAAGCGCCATATTTTCCTCTCTGCGGACTTCACCTGGTGAGCGAGAGGAGAATGTAATTTATGTACTCACCTGTGTACATGTTTTTCATAAACTCAAGTCAACACATGGAAACTGACATCTATGATGGATGCTGAAAACTAACCTGCAGGCCCCGCCATTTCTGGGTTAAATCAACACACGGGAATGCAGAGGAACAGATAAGAATATAATCAATGATAAACAGGTATAATCATGGCTACCATCGATTTAATCATAAATAACATGTGGTTAAGTTGAAAAAATTTACCCCACACCAACTTTATGTACACATATTTGTTCGCAGTTTAATTTAGCCTTGATAGCTGCTGTACGTGAATCTACCTTAGTAGCCTTGTCCTTGAAAGCGCGCTAGGCTGTCACTACCCCACCCCGTAGCCTGCTCAGATCGGCGCGGTACACCTCTGCCCCGTCGCCGGGGCTTTTTTATGCAGTTACAAACCTTATCATTCCTTGCCTTGCCGGTTAGGGAATGACAAGATCCGGGCCATTCTCAACTTTCAACCATATGAGGTAGAAATGAAAGCACCTGTCGATTACATGGATGATGAACAGAAAAGGAGAGGCATAGGTGACTTCTTGTTCTATCCTGTAGCCCCGCTGCTGATAGGCATTTTGTTCTGCGGAGCAATATATGGCTTTGACATACTAAACCCCGAAAATGTGTCATGGTTATTGAAGGGGGACGCATTACAAGCCTATACCGGATGGGAGTTTTTCAGATCAACTCCATGGTCCTTCCCTGTAATTGGATTGTCTCCGAACTTTGGGATGGAGGTGAGCAACTCCATCGTTTACACAGATTCGAACCCTCTACTGGCAATATTCTTTAAATTATTTACCAATCAACTACCTGATAATTTTCAATACTTCGGTATCTGGCTATTTGCTTGCTGCACACTAAGCGCCTTGTTTATATACAAAATTGTAACCCTGTTTGTTGACAGCAAGGTTTATGCTTTATTGTGTGTGGTTTTAGTCATGTTTAACCCCGCCTGGATAAACCGCGTCGGGCATTTAAATCTGATGGGTCATTTTTTGATTCTTGCAGCCATTTACTTATGCCTGAGGAAGAGCGATAAGAAGGCTCCCGCCCTATGGGCTTCTCTTTTACTGCTATCATGCACCATCCATTTTTACATAGCTATGATGGCGTACATCATGTGGTTTTCAAACCTTGCTACGAGAGCATTCATTTCAAAAAGCTACGCAAAGGTATTTTTAGAATTCTTTTGCGTAATATCAGGTAGCTTACTCTTTATGTACATCCTCGGTTACTTCTCAGTTGGCAATGTAGCCGTACACGATGGGTATGGGCAATTCAACAACAACTTGCTATCTCCGTTAATGCCAAGTGGTTGGTCGAGCTTCTTGAATAGGTTTGGTTTCAATGCGGATGGATTCGAAGATTTTAACTATTGGGGCCTTGGGTTCGCACTAGTTTTTTTAGCGGGGCTTCTGTCAATAAGAAAACTTTGCATCGCTCCAGGTGTGCGCACCGGATTGGTTAGCCTTGCATTATCTATGATTGCTTTTGTTTTGATATCAACCACTAATCATATCCAGATTGGTTCCTTTGAAACCACATTGCCGCTTCCTGAATTTCTGTTGTCAAAGCTTTCTATTTTTCGGGCATCATCACGTTTTTTCTGGCCTATAACTTATATAGCAATCATTTCTGCCGTGGTACTTGCGTACAAATCGCTAAAAATTGGGTATGCTTCTGTATTGATTTTGGTCGCCATACTAATTCAGGTATCAGACATAAAGCCTGGTTTTAGTAAAGATAGTTTTTATTTTTTCACGCGCACCCATGAAGTAGAACCGCTTAAAGATTCGTTTTGGGTGTCAGATATTAAGGGATATAGCGCATTGCGCTACGTTCCTTTCAGTAATGCATCTGTGAACTGGGAGGCCCTTTCCGGGGTTGCGGAAAAAAATGGGATGAAAACTGATGCTGTGTATTTAGCCAGAGTTGGTGATTACGAGTCCTACCTTTTGAACAATAAGGTTCAAGAAGGCCTCTTTACGGGAATGTATGACGACCATACAGTTTACGTCCTGAGTGAATACTTTTTGGATAAGGTGAAGTTAAAGCGGGATGATGTCGTTTGTCGAATTGATGGCATGATGGTTTTAGCTCCAGGCTTCCATGGTTGCCATGATACCGTGCGATCTGGTGGTGCAGTGCAGCATGCTTACGTGCTGGCTGGAGGGTGGTCTACTTTTGATGAAAGTGGAACATGGAACGATGGAAACTTTGCTTCCATCGTCTTCAAAAACGACCCGTCAGCAAAATATCTACGCGTTGATTACACTCCTTTTCTTACTGAGAAAGTAAGGTCTCAGCGCATTATTGCGAAGATAGACGGAAAAGTCGTTGCCTCTTTCACAATAAACTCTGCTGGAACTCTGGTGATACCTAATGCTGGAGACAAAACTAAGCAGTTCGCCAGGGTAGACTTCGAAATGCCAGACGCCACGTCACCTGCTGAGCAAGGTCTTAGTATAGATGGAAGAAGACTCACCATGCTGCTGAGGGACTTCAGGCTCGACAACTAATAGTTACGGCTGGATGCCTGCTAAGTGGGGGGGCTCACTGTGAGCCCCTCTTTATTACCAGATGGATGAATCTACATAATTAATAATCACTATCACCTGATTACCAGCAGCCGAGGCCCCGGTGGTGATGTTTACATTTGTTCCATCTATGCCTACTAGTGCACATGGATAAACAACACCTGATGAATCCTTGTAGAAAGCATTAACGCTCAACGCCTTTAACTGAAGTGAAGGGATGCCATGAGGCACTGCGAGTTGCGACCCTGTAGCAGCTGATGAAATTCTGCGGCGCTTGACGTTACCAATAATTTCATTTGCGTACAGCGCTCCGGTACTTGAGCTATAAATGTCCTTATAAACACCAGCCACTCGAGCAGACGAAGATGAAACAGGGACAACTACCCCATAACTTCCTGTAAATGTATTAACTAAGCATGAGTTATCAGTCCCGCCAGAAAACTGCACTGCCGTTCCTGTGCCTGTATTTTTCCAGTTGCAGTTATTCACGCGCAAAGTTGCAGTTGAATCTGACTGGTATACTTTAGGCTGAGTAAGAGTTATTCCATTGTGGTCAAAAACCATGTTGCTTAAATTTATTTGGCTTGCGCCATAGCAGATTGCCAAAGGATAGTCAGTGTTGACATCGTAGATATATCCGCCATTTACTTCA
>Ga0268248_100135_pt1 | contig 48731 bp, 42 predicted proteins | sample AgamicAtAme_FD_200856 | JGI IMG/M metagenome (GOLD analysis project Ga0268248, IMG submission 200856) | Agave microbial communities from Guanajuato, Mexico - At.Am.e (v2) (version 2) | ecosystem: Host-associated > Plants > Phyllosphere > Phylloplane/Leaf | place: Guanajuato, Mexico | collected... | reverse complement strand
AAATCGTCGGTGGGCATGGAGGCGCAGCGCCAGTTGAGCACGTCCGTGTCCAGCTGGTTCCAGTGGCGCTCTTCCAGCACGCGTGCGCCCACGCCGGTGCGCGATTCGATCAGGCCCTTGGCGGACAACACCTTCAGCGCCTCGCGCAGCGCGGTGCGGCTGACCTGCAGGCTTTCGGCCAGGGATTCCTCGCGCGGCAGGATCTCGCCGGGCTTCACCTTGCCGCTGACGATGCGCTGCCCGAGCTCGCGCATGACGTGTCCGTAAAGGGTGCGAACGGCAATGGGCTTCACCATGAAATCCTTGATTGAGGCTGCCTGGATCTTTTGTCGTACAAAATGACTATACGAATATTTTTGGATTGCGCCAAGGTGTTCGAAGCCCTTTTTCTGCCTCGGCGAAAGGGATGGTTGCGCCAGCACGCATCAAGCGCAACTTGGTGCGTCGCGGAATATCGCTATCGGAGCGCCGCCGCCACTCATCAGGCATTCGCCACTATGACGGGCTTTCAAATCTTCGTCGAAGCAAATGATCCGATAGTGCGTCGCACCATTCCGGATTCCTGCCTCAGAAGATACTTGCGTAATAATCCTACCATATGATTGCATGAGAACGTCGACGGCCTACCAATGGGGACAATAGCGATATGCGGCGCGCAGATTTTATGACTTCGATAGTTGGCCTGGCGGTGCTGGCGACGAGCGCACACGCTGCAGATGCAAGGCGCGAGACGTTCGGCACGATGCCCGACGGCACGAAAGTCGAAGCCGTTGTGTTGAGCAACGCTCACGGCATGCAGGTGCGCATCCTTGCGCTTGGAGCCAGCTTGCAATCGGTCTCCACACCGGATCGCAACGGCAAAAGCGAGAACATTGCGCTTGGCTATGCCTCCCTGGACGGCTACCTGTCCAAGCCGCAGTACTTTGGTGCAACGGTTGGGCGCTACGCCAACCGCATCGCCAAGGGTCGCTTCAGCCTGGACGGCCGCAGCTACGACGTGCCGGTGAACGACGGCGCCAATTCTCTGCACGGCGGCACGCGCGGATTCGACAAGGTGCTGTGGACCGTGGGCAAGGTGACGCACGACAGCGATAAGGCCAGCGTCATGCTTAGCCATGTCAGCCCCGACGGTGACATGGGTTATCCCGGAACGCTGTCGGCAAGCGTGGTCTATTCATTGGATGAGAAGAACCAGCTCTCCATCGACTACCGCGCAACCACCGACAAGCCGACCATTGTCAACCTGAGCAACCACGCTTATTGGAATCTCTCCGGCGAAGGCTCGGGCAGCGTGATGGACGATCGCCTCACCATTGCCGGTGAAGCGTACCTGCCGGTCGATGCAGGCTCCATTCCTACCGGTGAGATCCGCAAGGTTGCCGGCACGCCATTCGACTTCCGCCATGCCAAGCCGATTGGTCGCGACATTCGCACCAACGACCCGCAACTTCTCAATGGACGTGGCTACGACCACAACTGGGTGATCAGCAAGGGCGAGGCGAAGGCTCTGCGCATGGTCGCTCGCGTGGAAGATCCCATGTCCGGGCGCGTGCTGACGCTCAAGTCGACCCAGCCGGGCCTGCAGTTCTATTCAGGCAATTTTCTCGATGGGACGACCGTCGGCACTGGCGGGCACGTGTATCGCCAGGGCGACGCTTTTGTACTTGAACCGCAGCTCTATCCGGACACGCCGAACCAGGCGTCGTTCGGCTCGGCACGGCTGGAGCCGGGCCATGAGTACCGCAACCTGATCGTGTACGAGTTCACCACCGAGTCGGCGCGCGGAGCGCACTGACCTGCGAATCACTTGTCATCAAGGGCGCCTGGAAGGGCGCCCCAGGGAGCGCTTTGCCTCCGGAAAAGTGACTGCTCAACAAGCGCCGCCTACGACACCGGCGGCGCCAACGAAGGAAAACAGATGAAGCATGCATTTCTGGCGGTAGCCATGGGCCTGGCGGCAATGTTCGCTGCGCCGTCCCATGGACGCGATGCCGCGGAACGCTGGACGCCCGCCGAGGCCAAGGCCTGGTACGCCCAGCAGCAATGGCCGCTGGGCAGCAACTATCTGCCTGCCGATGCCATCAACCAGCTGGAGATGTGGCAGGCCGACACGTTCGATCCTGCCCGCATTGACATGGAACTGGGCTGGGCGCAGCAGGCAGGCATGACGACCATGCGCGTGTTTCTTCACGACCTACTGTGGCAGCAGGATGCCGCGGGCCTGAAGAAGCGCATGGGTACCTTCCTGGCGATTGCCGACCAGCACGGCATCAAGCCCATCTTCGTGCTGTTCGATTCGTGCTGGGATCCCCAGCCCAAGCTGGGTACGCAGCATCCACCGATCCCGGGCGTGCATAACTCCGGCTGGGTGCAGAGCCCGGGCGTGGCGATGGCGGATGAAAGCCAATATCCGCGCTTCGAGCATTACGTGAAGGACATCGTCGGCAGCTTCGGCAAGGACAAGCGCATTCTCGCCTGGGACGTATGGAACGAACCGGACAATCCGGGCGGCGGCAACTACGACCCGGTCGAGCCGAAGAACAAGGCTGAGGTGGTAGCGAAGTTGCTGCCGCAAGTGTTTGCCTGGGCGCGCAGCACGTCGCCCACTCAGCCGCTGACCAGCGGCGTGTGGCATGACGACGACTGGTCGGATGTCTCCAAACTCAACGCGGTGGAGCGCACCCAGCTCGAGCAGTCCGACGTGATCAGCTTCCACGACTACGGCTGGCCTGAGGCCTTCGCCGAGCGCGTCAAGCAGCTGCAGAAATACGGGCGCCCCATGATCTGCACGGAATACATGGCGCGCGGCAACGGTTCGACCATCGACGGCGTGCTGCCCATCGCCAAGAAGGCTGATGTCGGCATGGTGAACTGGGGCTTCGTGGTCGGCAAGTCGCAGACCAACATGCCGTGGGATTCCTGGCAGCGCCCGTACACCATGCAGCCGCCGACGCTGTGGTTCCACGACTTGTTCCATGCCGATGGCAAGCCATACAGGCAACGCGAGATCGACATTCTCCGTGCGCTTTCGCACGCACCGCGCGGTGTGGTTCCAGCCGACGCACTGAGCTACCCGATGTCACAGGGCGCTGTGGCGCGCTGATGCGCGCCGCAGTGCCAGGCAGTACCGACGCACCGTGACTGTCGCTACCGCCGCCCAAACCCGCCAGCCAAGCCGGCGGAGCAAGCCCATTGAGGGATACCCCCATGATTCGCCTCCACACACAACGGACCCCGCCTGCCAGTGCCTTCATGTTCGGCGTCGCACACGTCGCCTGTGCGAGGCAGACGGGCGCCGCCAACGGTGCTGGGCGATGAGCATCTCCATGCCTCTATGGCAATCCGTTTCTCCCCTGACCGGGCGCAGCGGCGGTGGTTTCCACCCCCTCCCACGGCGCCGCCGTTCGCGCCCCGGTCAATTTTTCGGGATGACATCATGACGGGTGCGCGCGGGATGCTGGCCATGTACGCGCTGTGTGCAACGGCGTTGGTGTCGCCACGAGCGGATGCCGGTGAGCACTGGGTGGCGGGTTGGGGTGCTGCTGCGTTGCAGGCGCCCATTGCCCCGAACATCGAACTGCCCTCGCCACCTCAAAATCCCGCACTGCATGACCAGACGGTGCGAGAAATCGTGACTGTCGGTGCCGATGGTACGCAGGTGCGACTGCATCTGGACAATCGCTACGGCGCGACCGCCGTCGCTCTCGGCCGTATCACGCTAGCCCGCGTCAAAAACGGCGAAGACGACGCCATTGATCCGGCATCACTCGTATCAGTAGCCCTGCATGGCGCAGGCAAACTCGTGTTGCCCGCCAATGGTTCGCTCGACACGGATGCCGTGGCGTTCACTACGCATGCGGGTGACCGTCTGGCGATAAGCCTCTATGTGCCGCAAGCGGTAGAACCCGCGTCCTGGCATGTGGACGCACGCTACAGGCAGCTCATCTCCGAACCTGGAGACCACACGGGTGATGCGACGTTCGCCGGAGCCGCGCAAGCGCCGGGCAATGACTGGCTCACGCGCGTGGATGTGAAGGGAGGTGAGGGCGCCGCGGCCGTGGTGGCAATGGGCGACTCCATCACCAACGGTTTCCGCGCCACGGCAGGCTCGAGTTATCCCGAGCAATTGGCAGTGCGCCTGAGACATGCCGGTTGCGCCATGCCCGTGATCAACGCGGGAATCGACGGCAACCAGGTAATGGCGGCGCACGGGAATTTCGGGCAGGGCGAAAGCATGGTCCGTCGTTTCGACGCCGACGTGCTGGACGTGCCCGGCGCGCGCTATCTCCTGCTGCTCGGTGGCATCAACGACATCGGCGAACCCACCATGGCCGCGCAGTCAACCGGCAGGGCGATACCCGATGCGCAGACGTTGGCGGCGCCCGTCATCGCCGGGCTGAAGCAACTGGCGTTGAAGGGGAGGCGGCATGGTTTACGCATCTACGGCATGACGCTGCCGCCTTTCGGTGGCACGGACCGCGCGTTCACGGCGCAAGGCGAGGCAGCGCGGCAGGCCATCAATGGATGGATTCGCCATGACGCACCGTACGACACCGTGATCGATGTCGATGCGGCCCTGCGCGACACGGTGCGGCCTGACCGCATGCAACCACGCTTCGATAGCGGTGACCACATTCACCCCAATGATGCCGGCTACGCCGCGATGGCGCAGGCGATTCCGCTCGCGCTGTTCGCGTGCAAGGCCAGTGCGGCCTCGGCAGGCATCCGTCGCTCGCTCTCGCCTGCGCAGCGTTCGGGTGAATCGGCCATGGTTTCGATCGCATTGATCCAAGTGCCGGGCCCCGCCGCTGAGGGGCGCCGTCTTTCCACCATGTCAGGTCCCGTCGCGGAGAGCGGCGGCACCAGGAACATCAACATCGCCGACACAACCGGCGTCGACAACCTCTGAGGGGAGGCTTTTCATGACACGCACGCATATCCACCGAACCTTGCTGGCAGCCGCCATCGCGGCCTCGTTCGGCGTCGCCCATGCGGCGGATGCACCCGCCACGGCGGCCGATCCGCAACAGGCTACGAACGCCAGCGGCACCAGCCAGCCGGCTACCACGCAGAAGAAAAGCGGCACAGCGGCCCAGGACGGCGCCACGGACGCACAGAAGAAGGACGCGGTAAACCTCTCCGGCGTGGTCGTCACTCCGCTGCGCGAGAGCCTGCAGAGCGCGCAGTCGATCAAGCAGGACTCGCGCATGATCGTCGATTCGATCGTGGCGGAAGACATCGGCAAATTGCCTGACAACAGCGTGGCCGATGCACTGCAGCGCATCACCGGCGTGCAGGTGGCGCAGGGCTTCCAGGGCGAGACCAATTCGGTCGTGATCCGTGGCCTGCCCAACGTCATCACTACACTCAACGGCCGCGAAATCTTCAGTGGCGTGGGCCGTGCGTTTGCCTTCCAGAACCTTCCCGCCACTGCGGTGAAGACCGTGCAGGTCTACAAGACCAGCGAGGCGAGCCTCCCGGATGGCGGCATCGCGGGCCTGGTGGATATGCAGCTGTTCCGTCCGTTCGATTTCGACGGCGCCAAGGTAGCCGCCACTCTCACCGAGACGAACAGCAAGTACGCGGCGCATACCGATCCGGTCGGCAGCGTGCTGCTCAGCGACCGCTGGAAGACCGATATCGGCGAATTCGGCGCGCTGTTGAATGTCGGCTACGACAAGCAGCATTACGCTTACAACGCCGTGTGGGACGATTTTCCGAAGGTGCTGACGGATGGCTCCGGTACGCCGGTGCGCACATCCAGCGGCAACCTGCTCTCTGCGCCCAACGGTTTCGGCGCCGACTACAACATCGGCAACCGGACGCGCCAGGAAGCGAACTACGCGCTGCAGTGGAAGCCCAACGACAGCACCGAGGTGTACGTCGAGGGTCTATACGACTGGGATTCGGATAGCTACAACCAACCGTTTTACTTCAGCTTCCCGGTGGGTTCGGTGGACCCGCACAACATCTCGGTGTCCAACACCTGTTATGCCGACAAGCTCACCGGCTCGCCGTATTACGGCCAGACGATCTGTGATGCCAACGGCGGTAGCTGGACGGGCAACACCTACGCGGCGACCAGCACGCAGGCGCATCAGCAGTGGGGTCACGATATCCAGAACTCGATCGGCGCGAAGTGGCACGGCGATCGACTGAACCTGTCGACTGATCTTTCGTTCAACTCTTCGTCGTTCCACGACCAGACCTTCATCGTCGACACCTTCCTCAAGGCACCAGTGACCACGATCTGGAGCGGCGCCCAGAATTGGCAGCTCGCCGGCAATCCCGCCAACGATCCGGCGAACTTCTATCTCAACGGCCTGTTCCAGACCTGGAACAATCAGCGCGGCACGCAAACCGCGTGGCGTGGCGACGGCAACTACGACATCAACGGCAGTTTCTTCCAGTATGTCGACTTCGGCTTGCGCTACTCCGATCACAAGGCCGAGTACACGGGCAGCGTAGAGGTTTCCACGCCGCCGCCGGGAGGTACGGGCGACATTTCGCTCAACCCGAACCCGGCCAATCAGGTGATTGCACGGTTCCCCAGCGGCTATTTCTGCAGTCAGCCGACTACCAGCGCGATCCCCGTGCCGTGGCTGAGCGGATGCTTCAACTACCTGACCAACAACGCCGATGCCATCCGCACGCTGTATGGCCTGCCGACTGGCCTGGCTCCGGAGAACCCGGGGCGCTTCTATCAGATCGACGAGAAGTCGTACTCCGGCTATTTCCAGTTCGGCTACGGCAACGAGCTATGGGGCATGCCATTCGACGGCCTGATGGGCATGCGCGTCGAGCGCGTCAAGCGCAACCTCGATGCGTTCTCCTATGACGCGGCAACCAACGTGTATACGCCACTGACGGCGAACACCAGTGCGCCGGTGTACCTGCCCAACGTCAGCTTCAATCTGCACATCAAGGATAACCTGCAGTTCCGTTTCGTGGCGGCCAAAACGCTGACCTATCCGGACTTCGGCCAGCTCAACCCGTCGCTTTCGCTCAACCCGGGCACCATCAACCGCGCCGGCATCGCAAGCAGCGGTAATCCAAACCTGAAGCCGATCCGCTCGAACAACTATGACGCGTCGCTGGAGTACTACTTCGCGCCGGCCAGCTACGTCAGTGGTGGTGTGTTCTATCGCGACATCAACGGCTACATCCAGAACTACGTGACGGACGTGACCATTGGCGGCCAGCCGTTCCAGCTCAACTCGCCGCAGAGTGCGGGCCAGGGCCACCTGGACGGCGCCGAGGTGGCGTACCAGCAGTTCTTCGACTTCCTGCCGGCGCCGCTCAATGGCCTGGGCGTGCAGTTCAACTACACGTACATCGAGGGTTCCACGCGATCGCCGCAGTTCATTGGTGGACCCGTGGTTACCTCTCCGTTGCAAAACGTGTCGAAGAATAATGGCAACGCCGTGCTGATGTACGAAAAGTACGGCTGGTCAGCTCGATTGGCGTACAACTATCGAAGCCGCTTCATCGACGGCTTCACCCAGCCGACCGTTTCCGGGGTCAATGACGAGATCAAGCCGGCCAACCAGGTGGACTTCTCGCTCGGATACGACGTCAACCAGTACCTGACCGTGGTACTCAACGCGACCAACATCTTCGGTGCGAACCTGCATCAGTACTGGGGCGACGGCAACTCCCGCCCGCGCGACATCCGCTACCAGGATCGTACGGTGGGCCTGGGCGTGCGCTTCAAGATGTAAATCTCTCCCGCTGGGCTGGAGCGGCGATGGCACGCCGCTCCCGCCATTTCTTCGGGCTTCTTCGTCAGGCCTTTGCGGACACAGAACGGTAATACGCACATGACACGCCTGAACTTTCTTTTGTCCACACTTGCCCTGTGCATTGCAGGGACGATCATTCGCCCATCAGTCGCACAGGACGCCACTGACACCTTCGTTGGTACGCGCCTGGCCGACGGCTCGGGTTACGTCACTGTGACGCGCATCGAGCACGGTTCGGCCGAAGACAAGGGCCGCCTGCTGATGGCGTTCGAGCAGCACGGCATGGACGGCATTCCGTTGTGGGAGAGCCGCGACGGCGGGGATCACTGGCGTTTTCTCATGAACGTTACCGATCAACAGCACCCGCATGACCCGCACTGGCAGTTACGCTGGCAACCGCACCTGACGGAGCTGCAACGCGCCAGCAGCGATCTTCCTGCCGGCACGCTGGTGCTCTCCGCCAATGCCACGGGCAACGACCCCAAGGGGCGCGTAGCGGAAGAGGATCTGCAGGTCTATGTCTCCACGGACGCGGGCAAGACCTGGCATTACCGCAGCTCCATCATCAAGGGCGGCGGTCATCCCGAAGACAAGGACAACAAGGGCGTGTGGGAATCCAACATCCACGTGCTCGATGATGGCCGCATGGTGGCCTACTACTCCACCGAGCAGCACAAGGCCGAGGGCTACAACCAGGTGCTGGCGCACAAGGTGTCCGGCGACGGGGGCAAGCACTGGGGCAGGGAAGTGCTGGACGTCGCCATTCCGGGCGGTGTGCAGCGCCCTGGCATGGCCATCGTTACGCGCCTGGGCGACAAGCGCTATGCGATGACTTACGAAAACATCGACGGACCAAAAAACGGTCAGGTGTTCATCAAGTTCAGCCGCGACGGACTGGACTGGGGCGATCCGCAGCGCCACGGCGAACCGGTGATGACGCTGTCCGGCTTCTGGCCGGCTGCATGCCCCGTGGTGACATGGTTCCCCGTCGGTGGCCCGGAAGGTGTGATCATCGTGTCGGCCGAGCGCGGGGGCGGCGGCGCAGAAGAGGGCGGGCGCGACCTGTACTGGAACAACGCATCGGGTCGCGGGCCGTGGTGGGAGGTGCGCGCACCGGTGCAGAAGCGCACAGGCAACATCCATGCCGGCTGGACGCAGGCGTTGTTGCTGCGCGACGACGGCCGCTTTCTCCACGTTACAACGTCATCGTCCGCGGGTAACCCGGCCAGCGTGGCGCAGAACGAAGTGCTCTACCAATCCGCAAAGCTCAACTTCAGCCGCTATGAGGCGGAGGACGCGCAATTCACCGGTGCGGTCGCCGTGCCTGATCCGGGGGCTTCCAATCTGCGCAAGGCCCGGCTGGGGCAGGGGTCGGCTTCGCGTTTGCGTTTCGTGGTGAACAGTACCGGCGGCGAACACACGCTGCACCTGCGTTTCGTTGACCTTGGCAACGCTGCGCAACCGTCGCTGGTGGTCAACGGCGCGCGCCTGCCCACCGGCGGCGCCACCAAGACCGGTGACCATTGGGAACTCGCCAGCGCCACTGCGATGTTGCTGCCGGGCCTGAATACCATCGATGTGGACGGCGGCGCGCATGCGGTGGATGTCGACTATCTGCAGATCGACGGCGACAACGCAGGCCAGCCATGAAGAAGGGCGCCTGGATGAAACTGAGTTTCGCCGCTGCAATCGGCATCATGTTCAGCGGATGCGCCTGTGCCGGAACATCCACCGTCATGCATCCCTTGCTGCCGTCGGGGCCTGATCCGTGGGTGACGCAGCGCGATGGCGTCTACTACTACACCAGCACCCAGGGGGATCACATCGCGCTGCGCAAAACCACCGACATGACGCACCTTGCCGACGCCATGCCGGTGGTGGTGTGGCGTCCACCGGCGCAAGGCCCCAACTCGCACTCGATCTGGGCGCCGGAGCTGCACTTCCTCGACGGCAAGTGGTACCTCTACTACTCCGCCTCGGACAAGGCGCATGACGATGACGCACATCGCCACGTAGGGGTGCTGGAGAACGCCTCGCCTGATCCCACGCAGGGTCAGTGGATCGACAAGGGCATGCTGAAGACCCATCTTGCCGGCATCGATGGCACCGTGTTCGATCATCACGGCAAGCGTTACTTTGTTTATTCCGCCTACGTGGGCGACCACAGCGACCTGATCATCGCGCCCATGATCAACCCCTGGACGCTGGGTGAACCCCAGGTGGACATCGCTCGTCCCACTTACGCTTGGGAAATGCAAGGAGGGCGCAAGATCCTTGAAGCACCGGAATTCATCGAGGGGCCGCAAGGGCAGGTGTTCCTCACATACTCCGCCAGCGCGTGCTGGTCGGACGGCTATTCGTTAGGGTTGCTGAGCGCCGCGCCAAACGCGGATCTGCTCGCCCCCGCATCGTGGCGCAAATCGCCCATACAGGCGCTCGCCAGTTCGCCGGCGCGCGGCTTCTACGCGCCTGGCCATAACGGCTTCTTCAAGTCGGCGGACGGGGAGGACTGGATCATCTTCCACGCCAATGGCGGGCCCGACTGGAAGTGCACCGCGCGTCGCGCGCCCTACATCATGCCGTTCACCTGGAAAACCAGCGGCGAGCCAGATTTCGGGAAGTGAGAAGGCTTGCGACATCGGGCTTGCAGAGCCGGAGCGTGCATGGACTGGACAGGAACACCCAACACAGGAGCCATCGTGGTCATGACTTCAACATGTCAGCGCGCCTTTGAATCCAGCAGGCCGTTGAGCAACACTCGACGGACTGCCGCAGGCCGGGAGTAGTCATATGCCTCCGCCGTCGTCGATGAGCCGCCGCTTGTTTCTGCAAGGCATGGCCCTGGCGGGCGCCATGAGCGCGATGACGTTCCGTCCACGCTTGGCTGCTGCGGCGTCAACGGCAGAAACAAGGGCAGGGCGTCCGCAGCAGGCGCCGTTGTTTCCTTCGGCGCCGTTGATGCGACAGCCTTTTGCGCCCCTTCCGGCCGGCTCAATCAAAGCCAGCGGCTGGTTGTTGCGGCAGCTGCAGATACAGGCCAAGGGCCTGAGTGGTCATCTCGACGAATTCTGGCCCATCGTAGGGCCAGACAGCGGATGGTCTGGCGGCAGCGGGGAGTCATGGGAAGACGGCCCGTATTTTCTCGATGGCCTGGTGCCGCTGGCATGGCAACTGGATTCGCCGGAACTCAAGGCGAAGGCGATGCGTTTCATGGACTGGACGCTGGACCATCCCTGGGAAAATGGCATGTTCGGCCCACGAAGCAATGACGACTGGTGGCCGCGCATGGTCATGCTCAAGGTGCTGACGCAGTATCACGAACTCACCGGCGATCACCGTGTCATTCTGTTGATGACCCGCTATTTTCACTATCAGCTGCAGGCGCTTCCTGGCCGGCCTTTACGCGACTGGGGACGCATGCGATGGCAGGACCAGCTTGTCTCCATCCTGTGGCTTTACCAGCGAACGAACGACGCTGCCTTGCTCGAGCTTGCGCGCTTGCTCAAACGGCAGGGTTACGATTGGCAGAGTATGTTTGCCCGTTTTCCATTCACACAGAAAACTGACGCGGATGCCTTGCGCAAACAGGCGGGTGGTTCCGATGCATTCATGCAAGACCTCGGCCTGCAGGTACACGGCGTCAACGTCGCACAAGCGCTGAAGGCGTCCCCGGTATGGTCCGTCGTGTCTGGAAGTGCAGCAGATCGCGATGCCGTTCGGCATCAACTGCAGATGCTGGACACCTATCACGGGTTGCCCAACGGCATGTTTTCCGCTGATGAGCATCTGGCCGGCCGCAGCCCCTCGCAGGGTACGGAACTGTGTACGGTGGTGGAAACCATGTATTCGCTGGAGGTGGCCTTGGCCATCACCGGCGATGCCGCGCTGGGAGATCGGCTCGAACGCATTGCCTTCAATGCGCTGCCGGGCGCACTGACCGATGACATGTGGGCACATCAATACAATCAACAGCCAAACCAGGTCGAATGCAGCCTTCATCGCCAGCCGTGGACGACGGATGGGCCGGAATCGAACCTGTTCGGACTGGAGCCCAATTTTCGCTGCTGTACCGCGAATTTCCACCAGGGCTGGCCGAAATTCGCCAACAGCCTGTGGATGGCGACCGCGGAGCAGGGCCTGGCTGCTATGAGTTATGCGCCGTGCACCGTGACGACCGTAGTTCGTTCAGTACCCGTCATCATTGAACAGGTCAGTGACTATCCGTTTCGGCAATCGGTAAGCATGACGATTCGGCCGCACCATGCGATCACATTCCCCCTACAGCTGCGGATACCTGGCTGGTCGAAAGGCACGCGGATCGCAGTCAACGGAATGCCAGTAGAAGTAACGGCGGGCTTCACGACGATCGAACGCAGATGGGAGGCAGGTGATACCGTCGAGATGGTGTTCACAGCCGAAGTGAAGATCGAATCTGGCTATAACGGCGCGCTGAGTTTCAGTCGTGGATCGCTGGTGTACGCATTGCCGATTAATGAGAACTGGGTCATCTGGCGTAAGCGCGGACCGACCAACGACTGGCAGGTCTATCCTGGCTCGCGCTGGAATATCGGCATCAAGCCGGATACGTCAGTCGACGTCAGTGAGCACGCCGTCGGTGAAATACCGTTCGCGGGTGCTTCAGCCGCGGTGAGACTCACTGTGCGAGGGCGATATGTTCCGGCATGGAAAGCGTCAGAAGGTGTTGCTGAGCCTGTGCCCGCCGCGGCAGAGCCGTCCGCAGATGAGGGCGAGCAATCCATCATCTTGGTGCCCTATGCAGGAGCCAAGCTACGCATCACGGCCTTCCCGATATTAGGCTGAGTCTACATTGCGTCGGGAGCGGCCCAGGGCTTGTTCAAGAGCACGACCAATCAATGAGTTTGCCTTTGAGCGAAGCTCTTGTCTGCGACCTTTAAAAGCGTCACTGGACAAAACCGATTGAATACAAAGCCCTAGAGTTGGTCGCTCGCTCGTATCGGATACCTAGTGACACCTATGTGGGTATGCCGGTCGACCAGTGCCGTCTATTGGGTGCATCGCACTCATAAACCCGCCGCTCACTTCTGGGGTGCCCGGGCTACCGGTCGCTCAGCCCCAGAGGCCCGCGCTTACTCAAGTACGCCTACATTTCGGGCGCCCACATGCGGCGCTTGCCGGAATACGTTCTGTCTGCCTATCAATCAATAACAGAAGGATGCATTTCATGCGCTATGACCAGGATGGCTTTACTGTAGAGCCGCAATCTCTCGTTGAAGACAATGGCGTCACGTGGGTTTCCAGCCTGACACTTCAGGATCAGCGAGGGTGGAGTGTCCATAAGCCGACTCTGTGGGCTTTCACGCGCGGATCTGTTTCAAGGAAAGGCCGATGCACAAAAGCCATCGATCTTTGCTCTTCTGGCTCATTGGTGCTGCCGTCACGAAACCATGATTTTGGGTAGCGATTAAGACGCGTTATCACAGGTATGAAAGGCTTATGGAACTCTTCCATTGAGTAACTTTCCATGAAACGTTCTTGGTGGCTACACCGGCGATATTGATCGCGGTCAATATCCGGCAACTGCTCCGGATACAGCATGCAGTGGCTTGAATCGATGTCGGGCTTATTGTTTGGCTGCGCCCGACCACTCGCCGCTGTCCGCCAGGCGCGGCTTTCAGGTCAGGACTCTACGCATGGGCTCGATGACGCGTTGGATCACTGCTCGAACGTGCCTGGCTGCGCTGACCTGGCTTATCTCGCTGGCATCGGTTGCGCAAACACTGTCGCCAGGCGATGAGTCTTCGGCCGGGCTTGCTTCGCAGGTTTGCGCTCGCTGCCATGGCGTAGGTGGAGACAGCCCATCCCCCTTGGTGCCGCGGCTTGCCGCACAGCGCGCGAGCTACCTGAAGGCTGAGATGCTCGATATCAGGACGCATGAGCGCAGCGAGTTGTTGGCGCGGAACGTGATGCAGCGACAGGTGGCCGATGTGGACGAAGCGACGGCAACGGCGCTGGCGCGTTACTACGCCCGGCAGCCGGCGCCGCCGGGCGTGCCGGGTGATCCAGCGCGGATGGCCAGGGGCAAGGCGCTGTATGAGCGGGGCAGTGAAAACCGCGCAGCCTGTGCGACCTGCCATGGCGTGCGGGCCGAGGGTTTCGGCATCTTTCCGCGACTGGCCGGCCAGCATGCGGTGTACCTGCAGTATCAGCTGAGGGTCAAGCAGCACGACGTGCGCAGGACGTCGGTCATGCACGGCATGATCGGCGACCTCGGCAGCGACGACATGATCGATCTGGCGGCGTACCTGGCCTCGCTTCCATAGCGCGGTGCCGCAAGCACGAACCGTGCACGCGCAGTCGCGCAAGATCCCTTCTATTTCCAGCACGGGACGTTCACCATGCCGCCACTCGATACCGATCTTCTGGGCAGGATGCAGCGCTACTGGGATGCGGCCAATTACCTGACCGTCGGCCAGATCTACCTGCGCGACAACCCCTTGCTGGAAGAGCCGCTGAGCCTGGATCACGTCAAGAAGCGCCTGCTCGGGCACTGGGGCACCACGGCGGGGTTGAACTTCATTTACGTGCACCTGAACCGCATCATCAAGCAGCACCGGCTGGACATGATCTACGTGATCGGTCCCGGGCACGGCGGGCCGGGACTGGTGGCGAACAGCTATCTCGAAGGCTCCTATACCGAGACCTATCCGCACATCGGCCGCGATCGCGATGGCCTTCGCCAGCTGTTTCGCCAGTTCTCCTGGCCTTATGGCGTACCCAGCCATGTTTCGCCGGAAACTCCCGGCTCGATTCACGAGGGCGGCGAACTGGGCTATTCGCTATCGCATGCCTACGGCGCTGCGTTCGACAATCCGGACCTCATCGTGACCTGCATCGTGGGCGATGGCGAAGCGGAAACCGGCCCACTCGCCACCAGCTGGCACTCCAACAAGTTTCTCAATCCCGTGCGCGACGGCGCGGTGCTGCCGATCCTCCATCTGAACGGCTACAAGATCGCCAACCCCACCGTGCTCGCACGCATCGGCGACCGCGAACTGAAGTACCTGATGCAGGGGTACGGATATGACCCGATCTTTGTCGAGGGCAGCGACCCGCAGGCCATGCACATGGCCTTTGCCCAGGCGCTGGATACCTGCGTGGCGCGCATCCGGCGCATCAAGGCGCGGGCCCGCAAGGCCGGGGCCGGCAAGGTCGAGCGGCCTCGCTGGCCCATGATCGTGCTTCGCTCGCCCAAGGGTTGGACCGGGCCCGCCTTCGTCGATGGCCTGCCTGTCGAAGGAACGTGGCGAGCGCACCAGGTGCCGCTGTCGGATCTGGGCAAGCCGGGCCACCTCGCGATACTCGAACAATGGATGCGCAGCTATAAGCCGCAGGAGCTGTTCGATGGCAATGGCGCGCTGGCGCCGGAACTGGCCGAGCTGGCGCCCACGGGCCGCATGCGCATGAGCGCCAACCCCCATGCCAATGGCGGCCTGCTGCTGAAGCCGTTGCATATGCCGGACTTTCGCGCGCACGCATTCCGTTTCGAGGGACACGGCACGCTCAAGGCCGAGGCGACACGCAACCTCGGCAAGTGGTTGCGCGACCTGATGCTGTCCAACAGCGAGCAGGCGAACTTCCGCCTGTTCGGGCCGGACGAAACCGCGTCCAATCGTCTCGACGCCGTCTACGAGGTGTCGCCCAAGGCATGGATGGGTGAGACGCTGGATACCGACATGAACCTCGCGCCGGACGGACGCGTGATGGAGATGCTCAGCGAGCACCAGTGCCAGGGCTGGCTGGAGGGCTATCTGCTCACCGGCCGGCACGGCCTGTTCAATTGCTACGAGGCCTTTATCCACATCGTCGACTCGATGTTCAACCAGCACGCGAAATGGCTGAAGGTGTCGCGCAACCTGGCGTGGCGTCCGCCCATTGCGTCGCTGAACTATCTGCTCAGCTCGCATGTATGGCACCAGGACCACAACGGGTTCTCGCATCAGGATCCGGGGTTTATCGATGTGGTGGCGAACAAGAAAGCCGAGATCGTGCGCATCTACCTGCCGCCGGACGGCAACTGCCTGTTGTCCGTGACGGATCACTGCCTGCGCAGCCGCCACTACGTGAACCTGATCATCTCCGGCAAGCAACCCGACTGGCAGTGGCTGGACATCGAGGCGGCCGTGGCCCATTGCACGGCCGGCGCGGGCATCTGGCATTGGGCAGGGCGGGGCGATGAAGACCCGGATGTCGTCATGGTCTGCGCCGGCGATTCACCGACGGTGGAAACACTTGCGGCCGTGATGTTGCTGCGCGATGCCGTGCCCGACCTGCGCATTCGCGTGGTCAACGTAGTCGACCTGCTAGCCCTGCAGGCCGCCGACGAACATCCGCATGGCATGGGCGATGACGAGTTCGACCGCCTGTTCACCCGCGACCGGCCGGTGATCTTCGCGTTCCACGGCTACCCGGGCATCATCCACCGGCTCACCTATCGCCGGCGCAATCACGACAACATCCATGTGCGCGGCTATCAGGAGGAGGGGACCACCACCACGCCGTTCGACATGATGGTGCTCAACCACCTCGACCGCTTCCAGCTGGCGCTGGATGTCGTCAACCGCGTGCCCAAGCTCGCACACCTACGGGCGGAGGCGGAGCAACGCTACTCCAGCCAGATCGAGCGGCACCGCCTCCACGTCAGCGAGCATGGCGTCGACCTGCCGGAGATAAGCGACTGGCAGTGGCGCGCAGCATGAACATCCTTGCGCTCAACGTCGGCTCGTCGTCGCTCAAGTTCGGCATCTATCGTTCCAGCGGCATGGCCGCGGCGCCAACGGTAGAGGGCGAGGTGGATCTGAAGGCCCGGCGCATCCGCTACCACGGCATCGCCGGCGAAGGCGAACTCTCCTTCGGCGGTGGCGGTTGTGACGAGGCGCTGGGTACGCTCGCCGGGTTGGCTTCCGAAGGAACAATCGATGTCGTCGTGCATCGGGTGGTGCACGGCGGCCCCGGCCTGCGCGAGCACTGCCTGATCGACGGTGCTGTCCTGAAGAAGATCCAGCAAGCGGCGAGCTTCGCGCCCCTGCATGTGCCCGCCGCGCTGATGTGGATCCATGACGCCATGCGGGTTTTTCCAAGCGCCACGCAGGTGGCCTGTTTCGATACGGCCTTTCACTACCCGCTGCCTGAGCTTGTCCGCGTGCTGCCCGTGCCGGGCGAGTGGCGCGAACGTGGCGTGGAGCGGTTCGGCTTTCACGGGCTGTCGTGCGAATCGATACTCGCCCAGCTCGGCACGCCGCCGGCGCGCCTGGTGATTGCGCATCTGGGAAGCGGCGCGAGCCTCACCGCCGTGCGCGATGGCCGATCCGTGGATACCACCATGGGCATGACGCCCACCGGCGGCATCATCATGGGCACGCGGACGGGCGACATCGATCCCGGCGTGCTGTTGTTCCTGCTGCGGCAGGGACATTGCAGTCCATCGGAGCTCGATGACCTGCTGGAGCATCGCTGCGGTTTAAAGGGCATTTCCGGCGTGAGCGCCGATGCACGCGAGCTGTCCGCCATGCTAGGGCACCCGATGGCACGGCTGGCGCTGGAGCAGTTCGCGCTGTCGGTGGCACGGCACGCAGCAGGGCTGGCCATCGTGCTGGGAGGCATGGACCTGTTGGTATTCACCGGCGGTATCGGTGAACACGATACGTCCATGCGCGACAGGATCATCCAGCTTCTTCGCCCTTGCTTTCCGTCACTGGTGACGCGCGTGCTTCCCGCCCAGGAGAACCTCGCCATGGCCCGGCATGCGGTGCGGCTCGCCGGCAGGACCTAAGGCTGCACGGAGGCGCTCTTTTGCGCGGGAAGGGTTTGCCTGGGACAAGTGCTCACAAGCGGCCCCGAGCTGAAACGGTCGTACTGCTGCCACTCCCGCGGAGGCCTTTCGGATACGTTGATCAGCGTGACCTCGGGGTCCGAATGCCCGAGTGTCATCGGTTCCCCCAGATAGGCTTCGGGCCATTCGGGTATGGCGACCACCAGGCGATAGGCGAGTGCGGGGTAGGGTTCCTTGGGAAAGTATTGCTGCTCGGGCGCCAGCCCGAGGCGGTCGGCAATGAGGCGGCGGGCGGGATCGTCCTGCGCGTCCACCTCGCCAGCGAAGGTGGTGAGCACCCGATAGGAGCGGCTCGCGTCGTAGCGCTGGTCGCCCACGATGACGTGGAAGTCCTGCACGTCGAAAGTGAAGCCCTTGAGGCTCATGCCGCGCATATAGAGCGAACAGATGTCAAAGACCGCCCAGAATCCGCGGTCATCCTTGCCCCGTGGCGACAGCGCGCCATCGGCGGTCGCAAGCTGGTAGACGTTGGCCACATGGACATAGGTCATCCGCACGGTTTTTTGCGTATCCCTGCTCAGGTGGTGGCCGACGCAGCCCGCAAGCACGGTGGCGAGCGTTGCCATGGCGATCAATAGCGCGGCTGTTCTCTTCATGACGTACCCGGTGTGAGCGAAGGCGGCGCAGCGTCGCGCGCGTCAACGGCAGCTGTAGCCGCCATCGACGACCAGCTCGCTTCCGGTGACGAACTTGGCCTCGTCGGAGGCGAGGTAGACCACCGCCCAGGCGATGTCGTCCGGCTCGCCGATGTGGCCCAGCGGATGAAGGCTGTCCAGCTCCTTGCGCCGGTCGACCAGCTCGCCGCCAAGTGCGCTGGCGAAGTGCTCGACCATCGGCGTCCAGATGAAGCCAGGGTGGATGGAATTCACGCGGATGCCGTCACGGGCGTAGAGCAGGGCGTCCACCTTGGACATCAGGCGCACGGCACCCTTGGATGCGTGGTACGGCGGAATATCCGGTGCGCCGACCAGCCCGTAGATGGACGACAAGTTGATGATGCTTCCGCCGCCGCCCGCGCGCATGACGTGGTACACGTGCTTGGTAAAGAAGAAGACGCCCTTGACGTTGATCGCCTGGACGCGATCCCACTCGTCCTCGGTGATTTCGTGAGTCGGCTTGTTGGCTCCCGAAATGCCGGCATTGTTGACCAGCACATCGATGCGGCCAAAGTCGCGAAGCACATCGGCCACGGCCTGCCTGACGTCATGCTCGGAGGAGGTGTCGGCGTGATAATAGCGGGTGCCCTTGCCAAGCTGATTGGCCAACTGTTTCCCTTCGCTGTCCTTCACGTCCACGATCGCCACCTTGGCGCCTTCCTGAAGCAGACGCGTGGCGCATGCCGCGCCGATGCCCAGCGAGCCGCCGGTCACCACGGCCACCTTTCCAGTCAGTCGGTTCATGGCGTCCTCCCGAAGCGTTGAATGAATCTTGCGCGCCGCAAGGGTTTCCCATGTTGATGGCTGTCAACTTGAAGCGGTGCTGGCAAGACGCAGCGCGTATTTCAGGTCAGCCTGATGGCCTGGCCCTTGGCAGGCAGATAGTGGGGAATACCGCGTTCCAGCAGCTGATCGGCCATGCCGCGCATGCCCCGCGCGTATTCGCCATGCACGAGCAGTACCTGGCGTCGGGGAGAGGTTCCCAGCCAATCGAGCAAGGCGTGTTGATCGGCATGGGCGGAGAAGCCGTTGATCGTCCATATGCTGGATCGCACATGGATGGGTTCGTCGAAGATGCGTACTTCGCGTGCGCCATCGATGATTCGTCGGGCCAGCGTTCCTTCAGCGGCGTAGCCCACGAAGATGACGCCGTTCTTTTCGTTCCATAGATTGTGCTTCAGGTGGTGGCGTACGCGGCCGCCGGTGCACATGCCGGAGCCGGCGAGAATGACCGCGCCGCCCGCGATCTGGTTGATGGCCATGGAGTCGGCGACATCCCGCGTGAAATGCAGGCCCGGCATGCCAAAAGGATCCTCGTCGCGCAGGGAGGCAAGAAATTCGCTGCCGAAACATTCGGGGTGCCTGCGAAAGATATCCGTGGCCGAAATGGCCATGGGCGAATCGAGAAATACGGACATGCGCGGTGGCAAGTGGCCATCGGCGCGTCCCCGTTTGATTTGATAGAGCACCTCCTGCGCACGCTCCAGGGCAAAGGTCGGAATGATCACGTTGCCCTCGCGGCGAAGCGTGGTCGATATTGCGTCGTAGAACTCCGCTATGGACTTCTCCTGGGGACGATGGGCGCGATCGCCATAGGTCGTCTCCATCACCACATAATCCGAGGGCGGCGCAGGTTTGGCGTTGCGCAACAGTGGATGGCCGGGGTTGCCAAGATCACCCGAGAACAGGATATCGACCTTCCTTTCGCCGCCGAGAATCTCCAGCAGGATGGAGGCGGAGCCAAGAATGTGCCCGGCGTCCAGAAAGCGGGCCCGGATGCCCGGCGTTAGGTCGAAGCACTTTTCGTAGGCGACGGGCGAGAAGTAGTCCATCGTCCGGAACACGTCGTCCAGGGTAAAGAGAGGCTGCGCATCCTCCTGCCCACGGCGGCGTCCACGTCGCTGGGCGCGGCGTGCATCCTCTTCCTGCAGGCCGGCGGCATCCAGCAGCACGATGCGCGCAAGATCGATGGTGGCGGACGTGGCATGGATGCGGCCCCGGAAGCCCTGGCGGACAAGCAGCGGAAGCCGGCCGCAATGGTCCAGGTGCGCGTGCGTCAACAGCAGCGCATGGATGCAAGCGGGATCGAAGGCGAAAGGTTCGGCATTGGCACGCTCCGCATCGGCGCCGCCCTGGAACAGGCCGCAGTCGATCAGCACGTTCCGACCGTTGCATTCGATATGGTGGCAGGAGCCGGTCACTTCCCTGGCGGCGCCGTGACAACGGTAAAGGATGTCAAATGCCATGCTGGCGGCCTTGTGAACTTGTCGCGACGGTATTAGGGCAACCCACTGTGGTTCATGGACAGACAAGTACGGGCATTTCCGCGCTGTTGACCAGCAGCGACACCTCCCGGCTCAGTTGCGCGCCGCGCCCACGGGCGTATTCGCCTGCTCCGATGACGATCAGGTCGCACCCGGCGCTGTGGGCGGCGGCGATGATGGCGGTGTAAGGCCGTTGATCGAAGACATAGATGTCTGCAAAGGCGACCTCAGCGTCCCGAGCCATGCCGGCGACTTCCGCGAGGTCGTCGTGCGCCTTTCGTATCGCGCGATCCGTGTGGTTCGAGCTGTCATGGACGATGGCATCGGCGACGAGCGTGATGGACGGCGTCGGACACAGCACCTCCAGCCCGAAGGCCTGATGTTCACCTTGGGCCGCCAACGCAATGCCGGTCGATGCGGCGCGCAGCGACTGCTCGCTGCCATCGATGGGAAGCAGTATGCGCTTGAACATGAGGCACTCCTGGCGTGGCGACTCACGGGCGGCGGGAGTCGGCGATGATGCTGAGAAGGAGCAGCACCGCGCTGCTTCCGCAAACCCATTCCACAAGGGGAATGGCACTCTTTCCCCAGTCATGCACCAGGGCCAGCGAACTCGCCGTTGCGATGACGGCAAGTACCGCGGAGGTGGTGGAGAAGGCAAGGCGCGGCTGGCTAGGTTTTTTCCTGGGCGTGGGAAGGGCGGTCATGTGACCTCCTGTTGGCAACCGTGAGCGAATGATCGCGGCCGCTCATCCGGTGTTTTCATGGGTTGAAGCTAGGTCATTGCTCTTGGCGTCCAGGCCACGCTGGCCTGCCACGGAAAAGCCTGGCCGCCGGCTGTCGCCATCTCGTCCAGGTTGTGCTGCAAGGAGTCCCCGATCCAGCAAAGGCCGCTTTGGACGAACTCCGCGTAGTCCACTATCAAGCTGCCCCAGGCGTTCGCCATCAGATCGAGCAGCGCGCCCGGGCTTGGGCATTGCGCGAGGCTGCAAAGACTCTGTATGTCTTTTTCCATCCTTCGGTTGAAGAAGCCGAGCAGGCTTTCCTGCAGGCGTTTCGCGTCCTCTGCCCAGGCTCCGGCAAGTTGCATTCCGAGGGCGGCCACGTTCGTTTCCGGCTTCTCGTAAGCGGCCGGTGATGGTGAACGTGGAGAAAAAGGCGGCCTGGCACGTGGCGGTGTCATCGTTGCATCCTCGCGAAGGGCGACGTCTTCAGCATCACGCCACGGCCAGCGGCGTTATTGACGGGGATCAAACGAAGCGACGGTCGCTAGCCACGAAACCCGTCCGCGTTGGCAAGGGCGTTTTCACGCCCGTGATGGCTGAGCGGATAGAGGATGGGCTCGTCTATCCACATTTGCATGGAGGACCGCAACGCGATCTGCGCGTAGGCATTGGCGCTCGCGTGCTGCAGCAACGCATCCATCCGCGCAGGGCTGGTGCCGTGTCGGCGGTACCACTCCATGGCGTAGCCTTGCGAGCCAGCCATGCCTGCCATGCGTGATTCGTCGAAAGAACGAAGGCGTTGCGCCACCGGCAAGGGATCGACGGCGTTGGCCACATGGTTGGCCAACTGCGCGAGATGCGGCTGGGAGGTAATGGCGGTGAGCCTGGACTGGCGAAGTCCGTGGCGTATGGCATCCGTGGCCAGCGAGGGCGAAAGCTCCCTGAGCTTGTAGGCAACGGGCAGTCGCCGCGAAATCTGGCATCGAGGGCCGCGGTCCCGGGCAAGGCGGATGCTTGCGGATAGACTGCCGGCGGCCAGGCGCTGGGATATGTCGTGGGCCAAGCGGGATGCCGCCGGGCTGCCGTAGGCGATGCCCAGCAGAAGGAACGCATCGGCAAGGCCGATCAGGCCAATGCGAAGATGCATGCCCGGGCTGCCGGGTGACCAGCGTGCCTTTTCCGCCGCGTTGTCCAGCATTTCGACCGCCAGCGCGGCGGTCGATTCAACGGCTTGCATGTCGACATGCGCGGAAGGCAGGCCCGGGTCGTTCACGAGCTGCGCCATGTTGAGAACGGCCACCAGCTCGTTGGCCGGCCATGTCTCACGGTCCGTCCCGGCGGTGGAGAGTACGCGTTCGTCCGGCAGGAGGCGCCAGGTCGCCAAGGCATCGCCGAGGCGGCGCTCCATGTCATTGGTGGCGGCGCGGCCCTTCGGTCCGGCGATAACGTGTACCACGCGCGCCCACGTGTCCTGGATGGACACATCCCGCAGTTCGCGCTGTTCGCGCCAGCGGAACCAGGTGTCCCAGCCTTCGACAGCGGCGATATCGATGAAGGGCGATGTGGGGCTCATGGCGTGTGGCGTGACTTCCCTGATGGGTCATCAGTCTCGGGTGGCCGCGAAACCCTGTATTGAGTTGCGTCAATTCATTGGTGCCGCCACCTGCTGTTACGCACTGTTACAAACCGTTGCACGGCCGTTGTCGGCCTGTGACAAGGCGCGCGTAGGGTCACGCTCAGAAGCGGGATGTCGCGATCAACGGGGTGTCGCCATGAACATGCGCTTGGGTTCCCATGATTCCTTTTCGGTACCTGCCCGCGGCGCGCCACGATTCGCGCAGGACGGGGCAGGGGTTATCGACGTCGACGAACTTCGTCGCCATGTGCCGGTGCTGCGACACAAGCTTGCCGCGGGGCAGCCGGTCTACCATGCAGGGCAGCCGTTCAAGTCCCTGTTCCTGGTGCACGCAGGTTTTGTGAAGCTGGTCGAGCTGTCCGACGACGGCCGCGATCAGGTCACCGGCTTTCGCGGCAAGGGAGATTTCCTCGGTACGGATTCGATAGGCCTGCCAGCCTACGCGTGCGGCGCCGTATCGCTGGAGAGCGGTGAGGCGTGGGAGCTGCCTTACCCCGCCATGTTGCAGGCCTGCCGTGACATGCCGGAGCTCAACGCACGGCTCGCCGCTGCGTTGGCGCGGGAAATTCGCGCGGACCATGCATGGATGCTCACCATCGGCACGTTGAACGCGGAGCAGCGCGTGGCGGCCTTCCTGGTCGCGGAAGGGCGTCGCTGCGCCACGCTGGGTTTCAGTGCCAGGCATTTCATGCTGCGCATGCGCCGCGCCGACATGGCAAGTTTTCTGGCGCTCACCAATGAAACCGTGTGCCGCGTACTTGCCAAGCTGCACGACATGCGCCTGATCGCCGTTGCGCGACGCGAGGTGGAAGTGCTTGACGAAGGCGCGCTGCGCAGCATGGCAGGCCAGCTCGCCTGAGCGTCAGTGGCCGGGCGGATGTCGCCGGTCGCCGTGGATCGCCTGATATACGGCATCGGCAAGATCCTCCTTGCGGTAGGGCTTGGGCAGCAGGGAGAACTGCTTGAGCGCGGCCTCCTTGACGTCCGGTGCGCGGCGCTCGTATCCCGAGGTCAGCAGTACAGGCAACCGCGGCCACAAGCGGCGCGCTGACTCGGCCAGCTCGACGCCGGTCATGCCGCCGCCGAGCACGATGTCCGAGAACAACAGGTCGATGTCGGCGTGCTCGCGAAGCAACGTAAAGGCTTGCTCGGCGCCTTCGGCCTCGAGCGTGGCGTAACCCAGCGAGCGCAGAAAGGCCAAGGCGATCCTGCGTACCTCGGGCTCGTCCTCGACGACCAGAATGGTGCCGCTACCCACGCGCGGTGCAACGACGTCCACCTCGGGTCGCGCCAAGGGCATCTCCGTCGCAACCGGAAACCACAGCTCGACCTGCGTGCCATAGCCCAGCTGGCTGTCGATGCTCATGCGTCCGCCCGACTGCTTCACGAACCCATAGACCATGCTGAGGCCGAGCCCGCTTCCCTTGCCGGCCTCCTTGGTGGTGAAGAAGGGCTCGAGCGCATGCGCCAGCACCTCGGGCGCCATGCCCATGCCGGTGTCCTGGACATGGAACACGATGTAGCCGGTGGATGATGGCTCGTCCGCGCTTTCCAGTCGCACGGTGATATCGAGCCGGCCGCCACGCGGCATGGAATCCCGTGCGTTGACGGCCAGGTTCACCAGTGCTGTGTCGAACTCCGAGGGGTCCACGTCGATGGCCGGCAGGCCGTCCGGACATTCCATGTGTATCGCGATGCGCTCGCCGAGCGCGCGGGAAAGCATTTCGTGCAGATCCGAAAGAAGGCGGGCCGGTTGCACCGCCTGAGGCTTGAGGTGCCGCCGGCTCGCGAACAGGAGCAGCTTGCTGGTGAGTACTGCGCAGCGGTCGGCGGCGCGCGCGGCGCTTTCCATGGCTTCCAGTGAAAGTGCATCGTCGGGTGGATTGGCGGCCAGAAGCTGAAGATTCCCGGAGATGATGGTGAGCAGATTATTGAAGTCGTGCGCAATGCCGCCGGTGAGCTGGCCGATGGCGTCAAGCCGTTGCGCATGAGCCAGCTGCTCTTCGCTCCGGCTGCGCTGTGCGGCCGCCGCCAGGATGTTCGCGACCGATTGCAGAAAATGCATCTTGTCGTGGTCGAATCCATCACGCTCCCGCGAAAGCACCAGCAGCAATCCCATGGGTTCGTAGCGATCCGGCAGCGGCGCCAGCGCTGCGCCCATGAAGCGGGCATCGATGAGCAATTCGCGCACGCGCTCGAATCCGTCAGGCGGGGGCGAATTGCTACCGTCAAATTCCAGCCGCATGTCGGTACCGGCCCAGCCGGCGTCCGACAGCTCCCTGCAGAGTGCTCGCTGCAATGCCGGTTCGATGCCGCTCGCGCCACGGCAGTTCCAGGCACGCGCGTGGGCATCGCGGAAAAAAATGGCGACTGCCGCGGCCTTCAGTGTCGACGCCACGAGGGAGGGCATGTTGTCCACGGCCTTCTCGTAGCTCGGCGATTCCAGCAGCAAGCGGCTCACCTGACCAACGGCTGCGTCGTAGCGGGCGCGCACCAGGGCCTGGCGCGCGCGTTGCGTCTCGGAGATGTCGCGAATCGACGCGGCATACAGGGCGTCGCCGTCGGTGGCGATGGGGCTCAACCCAATCTCCACCGGAAACGACTGGCCTGTGCGCCTGACCCCGGTCAGCTCGTAGCCTGCCCCCATGGGGCGCACCCTGGGGTTGGCCATATAGCTGGAGCGATGGGATTGGTGCGCGTGGCGCACTCTTTCCGGCAGCAAGGTTTCCACGGGAAGGCCATGCAGTTCGTGCGGGCCATAGCCGAACATGCGCTCCGCCTGCGGGTTGGCCAGCACGATGCGCCCGTCCTGGTCGACCACGATCATGGCGTCAGGCGCGGTATCGAACAGCGCGCGGAACAGCGCGGCGTTGCCGGCCGATGATGGCGGCAGCGTCATTCCCGGCGAACCCGTTCGGCGAACATGTAGCCGGAACCGCGAACGGCCTTGAGCAGGCTCGGCTGTGCGGGGTCGGTTTCTATCTTGCGGCGCAGGCGGCCGATCTGCACGTCGATGGCACGGTCGAACGGCCCGGCATCGCGGCCGTGAATATGCGTCATGATGTCATTGCGCGACAGCACTTTCTGCGGATGCTCCAGGAACAGCTTGAGCAGATCGTATTCGCCGCTGGTGAGTGGAACCTCTTCGCCATCGGCTGTGCGCAAAGCGTGCGATGCCGTGTCGAGCCGGTAATCGCGAAATGCCAGGATGGCGTGGTTTGCTGCACCGGCGTTTTCCCGCCCATGCGCCGAGCGGCGTAGAACGCTGCGAACGCGGGCCAGCAGCTCGCGAAGGTCGAACGGTTTGGTGACGTAGTCATCGGCGCCCAGCTCAAGGCCCACGACGCGATCGACCGACTCGCCGCGTCCCGAGACGATGATGACGGGACCGTGCCAATGGGAGTGAAGATAGCGTGTAAGTTCCAGCCCATCCTCGCCCGGCAACCCGAGATCGAGCAGGATCAGGTCGACCTTGCCGGCGCGCAGCACCTCGCGAAGTTCGTCGCCGTTCGCGGCGGTGCTTATCCGAAACCCCTGGGGCGTCAGGTATCGGCGGAGCATGGCGGCGATCTCCACGTCGTCGTCCACGACGAGCACATGCGGCAAGGCCGCCTCGGCTGACCTCGAGGGGCCGTTCATGGACGCTGGCTTCCCCATAGGCCACCCACCCCAGGCGCTGTCTTCGACCGGGTCCGCTGCTGCATGCCCGATGGTTTGAAGATACACCGGCACGGTGAGGGAAATCACCCGGCAAGGTGGCCGAGGGAGCAGGCGCGAGCAGCCTGTCAGCGAACCGCAAGCCGCACCATCGTCAGGGCGACATCAGGAGGCACGCGCAGGCCTGGAGTCGCCACGGCGCAGTGGGAAATGAGCCTTGAGTTGCGCAAGCAACTCCGCGGGCGGGAGCGCGACCATGTCCTTGGGCAACTCGCCAGCAAGTCCGGCGCTTGGCGCATGGCGCAGATGTTCGCGCAGCACTCCCAGAAAATGCGGTGGCGCCACCAGGAACAAGCGGTCGTAGCGATGATGCGAGTGCGCTTCGAGCAGGTGCACCACCAGGGTATGCGCGAACGCCTGCGTTTCCTTGTCGCGATGGCTGGTGTGCGGCTCGATGATGTGGCGGGCCGGGCCAGTGCTGTCCTGCGTGCGTGGCACGGTGCGGCCCGTGCTGCTCAGGTTGGTCGCCCCACGCAGCCCGGGGTTTGTGTAACACGCGATCTCCACGATGCTTGCATCGTCGGCGATGGTTTCGAAAAGGCGTGCGCGTGCGGCGTCGCTTACCAGGATCCATGCGGTAGACATGTTTCTCCTCCCGGCCGCTCCTGCGGTGATTGTCTGGCGTATGGGGAAAGATAGAGGCGCATGGCCGGCGGCTATTGACGGGCGTCAATGGCGATGTCGATGTGGCGCGGCGAGTCTCTTCGGGTTGCACGTTGCCTGAATCCCTTCACGCAGGAAATGCGCGGCCTATTCGGCCGTGCGTTGACGGCGATCAATAGCGCCAACGGCCGCTCTGAAATGCTTCGCGTGGTTGCCGGGAGGTTCCTCATGTCACTTGAACGGATCGATGCGCCACTCAGGCCAGTGCAGTCGGTGGGCGTGCGCCGGCTGGGCGCGGGATTGATCACCGGCGCGGCCGACGACGACCCCAGCGGCATCGCCACTTACACCCAGGCCGGAGCCCTTTGGGGCTACGCGATGCTCTGGACGGCCGTGCTGACCTTGCCTTTCATGATCGGCATCCAGATGGTCTGCGCCCATGTCGGCCGAGTGACGGGGAGGGGGCTGGCAGCCAACATGCGCCTGCACATGCCGCAACCGCTCGTCCTCGTGGTGGTCGCGCTGCTGCTGGTGGCCAATGTGATCAACCTGGCTGCGGACGTGGGCGCCATGGGCGCTGCCGCGCGGCTCGTGCTGGGCGGTCCCGCCTGGTTCTATGCGGTTTTCCTTTCGCTGTGTTCGCTTGGCCTTGAGGTGTGGGTGCCGTTTGGCCGGTATGCGCCTTTCCTGAAGTGGCTCACCTTGAGCTTGCTGGCATACGTGGTCACGGCCTTCGTCGTGCATGTGCCCTGGCGCGAGGCGCTCGCGCATCTTTGGCCTGCGGGACCGTGGAGCCGGAGTTACCTGATTGTGGTGGTCGGCGTCTTTGGCACCACCATCAGTCCGTACCTTTTCTTCTGGCAGGCCTCCGAGGAAGTGGAGGAGGAGGAAATATCGCCTGGGGACGAACCCCTCAGCGTAGCTCCGAGCCAGGCGTTCGCCGCGTTCGAGCGCATACGTTTCGACACGGTGTTCGGCATGACTTATTCGAACCTGGTGGCCTTCTTCATCATTCTGACGGGCGCCGCCGTGCTGCACGCGCATGGCGTCACCGAAGTGCGGACGCCCGCCGAAGCTGCGCAGGCGCTTGAGCCCATCGCTGGCCGGTTCGCCTCGCTGCTGTTTGCCGTCGGCATCATCGGCACGGGCATGCTGGCCTTGCCGGTGCTGGCCGGATCGGCGGCATATGCCATGGCCGAGGCTAACGGGAAGCGATCGAGCCTCAACGACAGGCCGGGCAGCGCCAAGCTTTTCTATTTCATCATCAGCATGGCCATGCTCATCGGCATAGCCTTGAGCTGCTCGCCTATCAACCCGATTCGCCTGCTGTTATGGGCGGCCGTTATCAATGGCGTGATATCCGTGCCGCTCATGGTGGCGATCATGTGGGTTGCCTGCCTGCCGAGCGCCATGTCGCGCTTTGTCGTCAGTGGCTGGTTGCGTTGGCTTGGCTGGGGCGCCACGGCCATGATGGCCCTGGCCGTGATGGGCATGTTCATCCTGTGATGGGAGGCTCCGATGAAAGCGATGCGACTTTCCGCGCCCGGGCACGCCTTGGTGGAGGTCGATGAGCCTGCGCCGTTACCGGGGCCTGGCCAGGTGCGCATCGAGGTGAGGGCGTGCGGCGTGTGCCGCACTGACCTGCACCTGCTTGATGGCGAGCTGCCGCAAGCACGGTATCCCGTGGTTCCTGGTCATGAGGTGGTCGGCATCGTCGACGCGGCCGGGCCGGGCGTGTCGTCTCCAGCCGTGGGCGAGCAGGTGGGCGTACCCTGGCTTGGCCGCAGTTGCGGGCATTGCCATTACTGCCTGCAAGGCAGGGAGAATCTCTGCGATACGCCGGTTCTCACCGGCTGCAACCGGGATGGCGGTTATGCCAGCCATGTCGTGGCCGACGCGGCATTCTGTCTGCCGTTGCCCGAAGAGGATTACCCAGATGCCGCGGAGGCTGCGCCGCTGCTCTGCGCCGGCCTGATCGGCGGGCGTGCGCTGTCGCTGGCTGGCGAGTGCGAACGGATCGGGCTGTATGGCTTTGGCGCAGCGGCGCACCTGCTGATACAGGTGGCGACGTTCCAGGGAAAGGACGTTTGCGCGTTCACTCGCGAAGGAGATCAGGCGGCGCAGCAATTCGCGATGTCGTTGGGCGCCGTGTGGGCGGGCTCGTCCCTGTCGCCGCCGCCATTTCCCCTCGACGCGGCGCTGATCTTCGCACCTGCCGGCGAACTGGTGCCGCTCGCCTTGCGCACGGTGAGGAAGGGCGGTTCGGTCGTCTGCGGCGGCATCCACATGTCCGATATCCCGAGCTTCCCCTATGCATGGTTATGGGAAGAAAGGCGCCTGCTCTCCGTGGCGAACCTGACGCGTGACGATGGAAGGGCATTTCTTGCCTTGGCCGCCCGCGCCAAGGTCAAGGTACATGTACGCAGGTACGCACTGAATGATGCGAACAAGGCATTGGAAGACCTGCGGCGCGGCCATCTGCAGGGCGCCGCGGTCCTTGTTCCGTAGCCTTTGTCACTGGCAAACGAGTACTGGAATATCGGTGCTCAACAACAGCTTGTTGGTCTGGCTGCCAAGCAGGAGCTTGTCGATGCCCTTGCGGCCGTGCGAGCCCATGACGATCAGATCGCATTTCTGCTCATGCGCGATATTCATGATCGCTTCGTAGGGGCGGTGGGCATATTCGTGCCGGCCATTCCACGGCACCTTCGCCGCATCGGCACGCTGCTTGATCTCTTCCAGATAGTACTGCGCCCGCTCATTGACCTCCCTCTCGTAGGCGTCCTCGGGGAAGATCATCATCTCGGTGAAATACGGCACGGTCTCGAATGGCTCCATGGCGTGGAAGGCAAACACTTCCGCGCCCAGTTGCTTGGCCAGCTGTATGCCGATGTCTACGGCCCGGAGGGAGAGTTCCGAGCCATCGGTGGGCAAGAGAATGCGCTTGAACATGACGGTGCTCCATGGGAACGAGTTCGGCACGGGAATGCCTTAGGAAGAGGGCGCCTGTCCGTGGACGGGCCGGCGGCCACAAGGCAAACATGCGCCTCCTGCGGCACGCCGTTTTGACGATGGTCAACTTCCCGGCCTGTCCTTCCCCGGCGTGGCGGCGCTCGCATGTGGCCATGGAATTGATCGTCATCAATTCCACCAGCGGGCACGCGATCTAAAAAGGATCCGCGCTGGAAGCCAACGACGTCACGGCCGTCCTGTCCGCCGGAAGAGGAGGGAGGCCCGAATCATCAAGGTAGCCACCATGTCTTCAACCACCCACACTGCGGATCTCGCCAAACCGTTCCTTCCGTTTCTGGACGCACTGGAGGGAGATCACTGGATCGAACCCCTGCGCGATGGAACGCCCGTACTGATTCGCCCGCTGAGCGCACAGGACAGGGCACGGGAGATCGAGTTCATCGAACGCCTGTCGCACAAGTCCCGGCGCATGCGTTTCCTGGGCGATTTCCAGCATCTGGCGCCGAGGACGCTCGATCAACTGATGGATATCGACTACGAGAGCCAGATGGCCTTCGTGGCACTGATCCACGACAACGGCGTGCTTCGCGAGATCGGCGTGAGTCGCTACAGCGCCACCGGCGACGGCAAGCGATGCGAATGTGCCGTGACGGTTGCCGACGATTGGCAGAGCCGGGGCCTGGGCGTGTTGCTGATGCGCCACCTCATCGACGTTGCCCGACGGAAAGGCTTCCGGCAGATGTTCTCGATCGACGCATCGGAAAATCAGGCGATGCGCGATCTTGCCAGCTACCTTGGGTTCTCGCGCCGAGTGAATCCCGATGACAGCACGCAGGTCGTTCACAGCCTGGACTTGGGCTGAAACGCCGGAGGCTTTATGAGCACGACCGAGAGCCGCCTGCCGATCTACGAAGTAGACCCCATGGCTCGGCCACGAAAGGGCTACAACGACGTGCTGGCACTGGTAACGTCCTCCGGCCCGTGGAGCCCCGCGGCTTTCGCCGGCGTGGACATTGCCGCGATGTTCAATGCGCACGTGACGGGCTGCTACATCGATCCATCGTTGCGTTCACTGCGCGGCATCGACGACGAGCCCTCGGTGATGGCCTTGTTGATGGATGCACCCCATGCCCGCCGCGAGGACTTCGACGCCTTCTCCGCCTTTGCCCACTCGCGCGGCGTGCGCCATGTATCGTGGACCTATACCCAGGTCGGCCCTGCCAAGACGATGCGGTCGGTTGGGGCGTGGCATGACCTGATCGTGCTGGAGCGGGATCTCGCCGAAGAGTCCCTGTTGATCGACGTGCTCGGCGAAGTGCTGCTCACCTGCCGCGCACCTTGCCTGGTCTTGCCCCCTCAGTGGGACAAGCCCCTGGATATGAAACGCATCGTGATCGGCTGGAACGGAAGTATCGAGTCCACCAGGGCGACACACGCCGCATTGCCGCTGGTCGAAGTCGCTGAGCGTGTCACGGTATTGCGGGATGGCGCGCTACGGGTGGAGAGCGAGGATCCGCAACCTCCCGCCTTCAACGCAGGGCAATACCTGAGGGCGCACGGCGTTCCCGTCACCGAAGTGCCGATGCATGCCAGCCTACTGGTGGCGGGCGAGGCACTCCTGGCTGAGGCCAAGCGCCTGCGAGCCGATTGCCTTGTCATGGGCGCCTATGGGCACTCGCGGGTGCGCGAACGCGTGTTGGGCGGCGCAACGCGCCATGTGCTCCAGCGTGCGGATATTCCTGTACTGATGCAGCACTGAGAGGCCGCGAGGCGAGGGATTCCCATCGCACGAACGGCGGCGGTATCTCCTCTAATGGTGACGCCGAGCGCTCCCGATGAATATCGCGTGCGAGAACTTTGCGCCGACCACGCTACGGAATCATGGTCGCAAGAACGAATGCGCCATTGATGAGCGCCAGCGCGCTGGCAACTCGTATTCCATACGCAAGGCTGCCCTTGAAGAAGGCGACGACGCACTTCCACGCACCGTTGGTTACCATGGCGATGGTGGCGTAGAGAATGGCGTGGGAGGAATCGATCTGTCCAGTCGCCGCTGCCTGCGCAACGGCTGCAGCGGCGGCGTGCACATCCGCCAGCGCGGACACAGCCGTCATCCATGGCATGCTCGCCGCTCCGAGCTTGGCCCTTGCCATGGCAAGAAGGAGCATGACCGCGGCAATGGGCGTCACGAGCTTAAGCACGGATACCGGGTCAAAAGGATGCTTCTCCATAAAACCGGGCTCGTGACCGTTCGTCATGAAGGAGCGCCAACTCATGACAAACCCGGCGACCACGGTTGCCGAGGCGGCGACCAGTAATGGCAACGCGATCTTCTCGAGCAACGACTGGTTCTGCGAACCCACCACTACGGCAAATTGCACCACGGTCCCCACGTTGGACATGACAGCTGCACTTGCGACCTGCGCGGTCCGCTGCGGGTTTGTTGCTGCGCGGTCAGCCATCGACAGCACGGTCGCGGTGCTGGAGACAAAGCCTCCCGCCATGCCGGCGATGGCAAGCCCAAACCTTGTTCCGAACACGCGAAGCGCCAGGTATCCGAGCGTGGCGATGGCCATGATGGCGACCACCAGAATCCAAAGGCGGCGTGGATTGATGGCTCCCCAGGGGTCCAGGGGCGCGTCCGGGAGCAGGGGAAGCACGACGAAGGCGCAAGCGAGCAGAATCAGGAAGTCCTGAAGCTCCGCGGCAGTCAGCCATCGGCGGGAAAGGTGGTGAAGCTTGTCCTTGCTGGCGAGGAAAATGGTTGCCACGATCCCCAGCGAGCCGGCGATGGCTGGCGAGCTCAGGGCAAGGACGCCCAGCAGAAACGTCAATAGCATCGCCACCTCGGTCGTAAGGCCGGGGTCTTCGGATCGAGTGCGTAGGTAGCCAGCTGCCATGGCGACCGAGAGGAAGGCGCCGGAAATATAGATGCCTGCGGGACCGATCAAGCCCGCGGCGGCACCGGTCAGGCCGATCATCGAGAACGTGCGGACGCCGGCCGGATGGCGACTGGGCCCCCGGCCCTTGCTGCGCTCGCGCTCGAGGCCAATGAGAAGGCCCATGGCCAGCCCCACGGCAGGGCCAAGCGCGTCATTGGCAATGTCGGATAGCGCCGGCAGGGAGGATATGGCCATTACCGTGAACTGTGGCTGCTGAGTTTTTCCCAAGTGGTGCCGTGCTGCGCGGAAACGCTCCTCCCAGTAGAACTCGTGCAGCCGACGACCGCTCGCACAAGGAGTTTCGTGCCGTGCCCGCAAGGAAAAGTTGATTGCAATCAACGCAGGCTTCAGAGGTCGCTCCTGCCCATTTTTGCAAGGCAGGCTCACGTCCCGCGGAAACAGGCGTGCTGATGAGCCGTCGTTACCGGCCGGGGAACGCAAAGACTCCTGTGGCGCCGGAAACATGGCAGGCGGCGCCTGCATGAGCCGACATGACTCGATTAGCGGACAAAGCTCGAGAAAGTAATGATGCGCTCGACGCATGTGTGTAACTAATTGAATTTAAAGCGGACGGTGTCTTGTTCCTTCCGGCGTTAGTTTCCGGGACCTGAAACTAAATGTGCCATCATCCCTGGGACGAAACTAAAGAAGAGAGCTTTCCTGGCTGACGCCAAGCGGAAGTTGCACCCGGCGAATTAAGGCGGCAAGGCCCATCACTGGTGTCGTCTCCCTCCTAGTTCCCGCATATCCGGGTCCTCCTTCCGCAGGCGGCGCGTGTAGGCGTGGACGCTGCCGTACCCGTGCCGCATGCAGTTGGTGCGGCTCACATGGTGAGCGTCTCGCCTGCCACTGCGCCCCCCGCCGATGGTTGGCGGCGTGCGCCCGCTGCGAAGGTTTCGGCCGAAACGGGCCAAGACCATCGCCTCGGAATGCCGAAGCATCCGAACCATGATTTATTCCGTATACCAAAAATAGGACAGGTCGGCGTTTACACCGTGGGTGTATCGAATGGGCCGCTATTGGATGTGTGGCAAGTCGCCTTGTAGACAGGCGGTCAACGCCGGTCTGGAGAACATCGTGGACATAAAGGTCGGTTCGCTTTCGGCAACACGCCGCAACGACGATGAGCCGCCGGTTTCGGAGCGCATCCGGCAGCGCATTCTTCACCACGGGAAGCGATTCCATGCCAATGACAACATTGGCGAGTTTCTGCAGGAGGGCGAGCTCGCGCTGCTACAGCAGGAAGTGGCCGAAAGGATGCACGGAGTGCTTGAGTCGCTGGTGATCGATACGGTCAACGACCACAACACGCGTGAAACAGCGGGGCGCCTGGCCAAGATGTATGTCCAGGAGATATTCGCGGGCCGCTACAGCGTCATGCCTGATGTCACCGAATTTCCCAACGTGGAGCAACTCAACGAATTGATGGTGGTAGGGCCCTTGCGCATCCGCAGTGCCTGCTCGCACCACCTGTGCCCGATCATGGGCCAGATCTGGATCGGCGTATTGCCGCAGAAGGATTCGAGCCTGATCGGCCTTTCCAAGTACGGCCGGCTGGTGCAATGGATCATGTCCCGGCCGCAGATTCAAGAAGAGGCAGTCGTACAGGTCGCCGATCTGCTGGAAAGCCGGTTGAAGCCCGAGGGCTTGGCGGTGGTCCTGGAGGCGGATCATTACTGCATGCGTTGGCGAGGCCTCAAGGACGACGAGGCGCGAATGGTCAACAGCGTCATGCGCGGACCGTTTCTCAAGGATGCCTCGCTGAGGTCCGAGTTCTTCTCGTTGCTGCCCAGGCGTTGAACGCGGCCATGGGCCTGCGGCTTTTCAGTACGGAAAGCAGTGGATGCAGGCTCTAGAGCTTTTCCAGGTTTGATCGAATGGACCATGCGGCGCTCGACAACGCTCGCTGCGCCTCGGCGTCCATTCGGTCCCACTGGCGATAGGCTAGTGCCAATCGGGGATTGCCGCCCAGCAGGTGGCGATGCCGATCCAGGAAATCCCAGTAGAGAGTGGTGTAGGGGCACGCGCGAGCGCCGGTTCGCTGCGTTGGGCGGAAAGGGCACTGCGTGCAGTAGTTGCTCATGCGCTGGATATAGGCACCCCCGGAAACATAGGGCTTGGTGGCCAGCAGCCCGCCATCGGCAAACTGGCTCATCCCGACCGTATTGGGCAACTCCACCCATTCGAAGGCGTCGATGTAGACGCCCAGGTACCATTGGTGCACCTGCCAGGGATCCAGGCCGGCCAGAAGGGCAAAATTGCCGATCACCATCAAGCGCTGTATGTGGTGCGCGTGCGCCTCCTGCAGCGATTGGCCAATGGCGTGCGCCATGCACGCCATGCGCGTTCGGCCGTTCCAGAACCAGCTGGGAAGATCGCCACGGTGGCCGAAGACGTTGCTGCGATCGTAACCCGGCATGCGGGCCCAGTAGACGCCGCGCACATACTCGCGCCACCCCAGGATTTGCCGGATAAAACCCTCCACGGCCGCGAGCGGCGCGTTACCTTTGCGCCAGCACTGCTCGGCGCGCTCCACCACTTCGCGGGGCGACAGCATCTTGGTGTTGAGTGCGAACGACAGCAGCGAATGGAACAGGCGGGTCGCTTGCGTGCTCATCGCGTCCTGGTACCTGCCAAAATAAGGCAATACCCGCGCCATGAAGAAGTCCAGCTGAAGCAGCGCCTCGCTACGGTCGAGCGGCCAGCGAAACGCGGATGCCTGGGGCGCGCCGAAGCTTCGCACGCCGCACTGCTGGATGGTGCGCCACAGCGCGCCATGGTCGTGGCATGGACGAGGATCGTGGGGCTCTTCCGGTTCGCCACGCCAGGCCTGCCGGTTCTCGTGGTCGTAGTTCCATCGATCGCCGGCCGGCTTGCCGTCCGTCTCCATCAGCACGCCATGCTTGCGTCGCATGCTTCGATAGAACGACTCCATGAGCCAGCGCTTGCGCTTGCCGAACTGCTGCTGCCCTTCGTCGCGCGTGGTGTAGAAGTGTTCGCTGTCGACCATGAAGCTGGCGAGGGGCAGCTGCCGGGTATATTCGAGCAACTGCTCGTCCAGGCGCCACTCGTCAGGAGCCTGGTACTCCAGCCGCGCCGCGCCGTATTCGGCGATGATGGCATCCAGGTTGACGCAGAGCGACTGTTGATTGGCCGGGGCGTCGATGGCCAGGTAGTGTACGCGATGCCCGCGTTCGCGCAGCAGCTCCGCAAAGCGTCGCATGGCCGCGAAGATGGCAAGGATCTTCTGTGCGTGGTGCAGGACGTAGTCGGTTTCCTGGCGGATCTCCATCATGACGTACACGACGTCACCGGAGATGTCGCGAAACCACGAGTGACCGGGATTGAGCTGGTCGCCGAGCACTAGGCGAATCGTCGTCGCCATGCCGTGGTTACCTCGCTGTTCGCCCTACAGCTTGAAGAACGGCTGCAACGTTCGCGCGAGCCACCCCGAAAAACGCAGGGGCAAGTCGGTCGCGGCGACGCACACACAGGGCACGCCAGGCGAGGTCACCGGCTGATGCTCCACATCGCTGTCAAGATCGGCTACGTCGCCGGGCGCAAAATGCCCCAGTGAGTCGTCATAGGCGCCTTGCAGGATCATGGTCAGCTCGTTGCCGCCGTGCGTATGCATGGGCACACATCGCCCCGGGGCGATGCGCAACAGCATCAGGTGTCCATCATCGACATGGCGCGAACGGATGTGATGCACGCCAGGGCCGATGGTTCGCCAGCGAAGGTCGCTGTAGGTCTCACCGAAATAAGGCCAAAGCGGCCGCGGCAGAACATGGGGGTCCAGAGTGCGGTTGGCCGTGGCAGTCATGGATGGCGGCGTCGAACGCTCGCCAAGCCGGCGCATGATGTCGTTGCGTGCGGCGGCGGACATCGCCGCGCCCTCTTGCAGGCTGATCAGCTGACCGCCCACCGCATCGGCGTCCAGCATGCGCTCGCGGCAGCTTTGGCAGATGCTCAGATGAGCCGACACCACGACGCGGAAGGCCGCCGGCAAGGCGCCTGCCGAGTAACCGATCAACGTGCTGTCATCGAGGTGGTGGTGCGGCTTCATGACGAGCCCCTCAGCCCCGCCTGCAGCTTGGCGAATGCGCGCCGCAGATTGGACTTCACGGAACCCAGCGGCATGCCCAGCTCATGGGCGATCTCGCTGTGACTCTTGGCTTCGAAATAAGACATGCGAATAAGGCGGGCCTGCGTGGCCGGCAGTTGATCGATGGCGCGGGAAAGGCCAACGTGGTCGGTGAATGCCTCGGTGCTGCTGGCATCGTCTTCCGGCGTGGTCCGGTCGAGCCAGTCGAGGCCTTCCTGGATATCCAGCCAGTGCGGTTCGCCCCGGATGCTGTCGATATACAGGTTGCGGGCAATGCGAAACAGCCAGGTGGCCAGGCTGGCGCGCCTTGCATCGAACAGGTCGGCGCGGCGCCACAGGCGAAGCATGGTCTCCTGCACGAGCTCCTCGGCCTGGGCCTGGGCCACCTTCAGGCTCAACAGGTACCTGAGCAACCGCGGCGCGTAGTGGTCGTAGATGCGCATGAAGCACTCCACGTCCCGCCGCGCGACGACGCCGGCCACCTGGTCAGCCCAATAGTTCGCGTCGTCGGTTGCTTGGTTTGCTGGGCCAGACACGCGGCGAGCGGCCTCGAGAGGCCTAACCTTTGTAGGAGGAGGAGTGGGGGCCATCATAGCCTTACCAGGCTGATCCTGGGTGCGCAAAGATGTCCGCCGCCGTCACCGTGGACCCTCGCGGGGAGTCGAGCGCTGACGGTGGCGACGGCGGGCAGCAGGGCGACGGTCATGTCGAGTGGGGTGATGGAATCATGCTGCTTATACGTGCCTGGCCATGCATTGGATGCAGCGACCGTCCAGGGCGGTGCAGTCGCCTGCCATGGCGTTCAGGGCGCCCCATCCTGGCGCGCACCTGTTGTTGCATCCATCGGGCGGCCTGCTGCGTAAGCATGGGATGAACCCAGTCAGCACCTTTCTCAACAGGCGTCTCCTTGCGCCCGCCTTTGTCGGCTTGCTGGTGACGTGTTCGGGCATTCATGCGCAGAGCCTCCCCAACCAGCCGGTCGCCCGGCTGGATCTGGCGCGATACATGGGCCAGTGGCACGAAATCGCCCACCTACCGCTGGTGTTCCAGCGTCAGTGCGTAGGCGACATCACCGCGCATTACGCCCTGATCGAGGGCCAGATCCAGGTCACCAATGCCTGCCGTACGGGCGACGGTTCGCTCGATACCGCGATCGGCCTGGCACGGCCGGACGGCAGCGGTCGCGGCGGCGCGCTGCAGGTGCGCTTTGCGCCACGCTGGCTGAGCTGGCTGCCGTGGGTCTGGGCGGATTACTGGGTGGTGGACGTCGACCCGGATTATCGCTGGGCGGTGGTCGGTAGTCCGAGCCGCAAGTACCTCTGGATACTGTCGCGCTCGCCCGCCATGCCTCGCGCGCAGTTCAATGAGCTTGTGGCGCGTGCGAAGATGAGGGGTTATGTCCTGGATGCCTTGCAGACGAAAGCGCCGCTGCTCTGAACGAACGGTGGCTCTGCGTGGGGTGGGGATTTCCCTGCGCAGTGCGCTTTGGGTTGCCTGTTGACGATCGGCATGCGCCGCCACCGGCAAGCCGGATGGCGAAGCCCTGAGTGGGAACGTGCCGGGCCCTTCGATATGACAACCCTCCGAGTTTGGCCTTATTCCTGAGGCACTTTTCGCAGGCGGCGCGTGTCGTAGCCCATGGCGGCCACATGGGCGACCAGGAGGTCATACTGCGACTCGGGAATGGTCGGCGAGCGCGCCATGATCCAGACGTAATCGCGTTTGTTGCGCGCGACAATGACCGCGCGGTAGTCGGGATCGAGCCAGGCAATGATGTACTCGGCCTTGATCGGCCACAGGAACTGCATGCCCCATACCGCATTGCCGCTGTCGGCATGGACGAAGCCGGTGGCATGCATGGTTTTCAGCTTGCCGTCCGGCGTACCGTCCCGATAGGTAAAGGTGGTCTGGATGCGGCCGTCTGGGCGCAGGGCGTAGGACTCCACGGCATGATAGGCGTGCCGCTCGAAGTACGTGGGTATGGCGGCAATGACATACCAGTCACCCATATACCGCTGCACGTCCACATGCCGCACGGGCGCGATCGGCGCCTGATCGGCGAATCCGGTCAGCGGCAGCGCAACAAGCGCGGCGGCAACCACACCTTGCAGTAATTGGCGCATGACGTGCTCTCCCATGGTTACCGCTCCCGCACAAATCGGTAATGGGCTACCAGCCACTCCTGGCCGTGGCGATAGCCGAACAGTTCCGCGCATGACATCCAGAACATGCGCCAGCGCTGAAACCAGAGGCTGGCGAGGGCATCATTGCCGTAGGCGTTTTTCAACACCGACAGCACCGGACCGCGTTGCTCGTCCTGGCGCGCCAGCCACGCATTGGCGGTGCGTTGATAATGCGTGCCGTCCACCAGCCATTGCCGTTCAAGGCACAGGTCGCGCTGGAAGCAGAGCAGCGTGTCCGCGGCAGGCATCATGCCGCCAGTAAAGAAGTGCCGCCCCATCCAGTTGTCTTCGCCTTCCGTTTCAAACGGGTAGGCGGCATGGCGATGCGCGAAAATGTGCACGAAAAGCCGCCCATCGCGGCGTAGCCAGCCCGCGATGCGTTGCATCAGCAGCTCGTGGTTCCGCACATGTTCGAACATTTCGACCGATATGCAGCGGTCATAGCTTTCGCCGGGAAGATCGAGCGCATTGATGTCGCAGGTGATGACCTGCACGTTGCCCAATCCGCGCTCATGGCACTTCGCCATGATGTGGGCGCGCTGGGAGTGCGAATTGGACACGGCGGTGATGCGCGATGCGGGGAAGCGTTCGGCCATCCAGAGCGTGAGGGAGCCCCAGCCACATCCGAGCTCAAGTATGTCCTGCCCGTCGCACAACTGTGCGCGCTGGGCATACAGCTCGAGCATGAACAGCTCCGCCTGCTCCAAGGTGGTGTCTGCTTCCGGGAAGTAGCAGGATGAGTACTTCAGGTTCGGGCCGAGGCAGCGTTCGAAAAAAGCGGCGGGCAATTCGTAATGCTGGGCATTGGCGGCGTCGGTATGAATGGCCATGGGGCCGTGGCGCAGCCTGTGGATCAGGCGCTGATGGCGCTCCTGGCTGGCACTGGCGCCGCCGCGATAGCACTCGGCCAGGCGCTGCGCGCACAGTCGGCGAATGCCCGCCCTTAGCAGGGTATCGGGCAGCAGTCCGCGTTCGGCCAGTCCAAGCAGTCCAGGGGCGGGGCGATCGGCGTGCAGTTCGTCGGTAGAGGCGAGGGTCGCGCTCATGAGGATCTCCTGGAAGCATCGGAACGGGGAGGCCATGGAAACAGCATGGGCGTGCTTTGCTGATACGCGCGGTAGTCGTCGCCCCGCGTGCGCAGTGCCTGGGCCTCGGTGTAAGGAACGCCGCTTATCCAGCGCAGGAACACGTACATCATCAGTGGGCCTGACCAAGCCAGCCAGCCGATCGGCGAGCCCACGGCAAGCGCGACATAGCTGAACCAGTGCAACCACTCGAAGAAATAATTCGGGTGGCGCGAGTAACGCCACAGGCCCGAGCGACAGGTCTTGCCGCGTCGAGCCGGGTCGGCACGGAAAGCGGCCAGCTGCCGGTCGGCAAGCGATTCCAGCGCGACACTGGCCAGCCACAGCAGCACGCCACCTGCTGTCCAGGCAGTCATGCTTCCGACCGGATTGGCGGCTACCGCCATGAACGGCAGCGCGAACACCAGCACAAGCAGCGCCTGTGCCTGGAAGAACAAGAAGAACTTGGCCTGGCTACCTTGCCAGTGCGCGCGCAGGTGGCGATAGCGCCCGTCTTCCGCTTCGCGGTTCACGCGGTGCCATAGATGCGCGGCCAGACGCCACGACCAGATGCCGCCCAAGAGAGCGAGCAGTGCGCGAGGCAACACCGCGCCGGTGCCTGTCACGGCCATCAGCACGGCAGCGACGCCCAGACCGGCAGCCCACAATACGTCGACGATGCCGGCATTGCGGCGACGCCGCTGCCAGTCCCAGCCCAGCGCCATGATCAGCGCCATGATCACGCCCAGGGACAGCAGTTGCATCGCGCCGCTCATGCCCGACGCGCCTCATCGCGTGGAGCATCGCGTCGGCTGAGGGCGCCCAGCAGCGGCAACGCCAGTGCCCAGCAGGCGGCGATCCAGGACAAGCCCGGCCAGTACGACACCTGCACCGCGCCCCATCCGTGTGCCGCGGCGAGATAGGCCAGCGGTGCGCCGATGCCACCCGCCAGCGCAGCCAGCCACGGTCGGCTTCGCAATACCGACAGCGATCGCGTGATGGTCGTGGCGAAGCAGGCCCAGAGCATCAGGATCCATAGGGGCGCGCCTTGCGACGGCCACGCGGGTTGTGGCGAGGCATAGTGCAGCCAGCCGGTGGAAGCAGCCACGCCGTCGACGAACAGCCCCATCAACAGGGCCGCCACCAGAAGCCGCGCCTCTAGCGAGGTGTGCTGCGTCGCAAGCAGCTGACCGAGCACGAACGCGGCACCGGCGAGCAGCGGCAAGGCAAGCTGTGCGTGCGCGGCCCCGCGCACCAGCAGGAACCACACCGACTGGTAACCCAGGAGGTTGATCCAGAACGTCATGCTTCGCCGCCTCGGTCGCGCGCCGTCCATCGGGCGGCGGGCGGTAGCGCGCCAGGCTTGGCCAGAAGCAGATGCGACACGCCGATGGAGCGCTCCAGGAAGCCGCCTTCGCAGTAGGCCAGGTAGAACTCCCACAGGCGAAGAAAACGTTCGTCAAACCCCTGTGCGCGCGCGTCCGCAAGACGGGCCAGAAACCGCTCTCGCCACGCGTGGAGCGTGCGGGCATAGGACAGGCCGAAATCCTCCTGATGTACCAGGGCCAGGTCGCTGACACGCGTCTTCGCCGCCAGGATGGCGTTCAACGACGGGATGAAACTGCCGGGAAAAATATGCCGTTTGATGAAGTCGACCGAGGCCAGTGCCCGCTCATAGCGGTGATCCTCGATCGTGATGGCTTGAACCAGGCCCATGCCGCCGGGTTTGAGCAGCTCGCTGAGCTTGGCGAAGTAAACCGGCAGATAGCGCGCGCCGATGGCTTCGATCATCTCGATCGACACCAGCTTGTCGTAGCGGCCATCCAGATCGCGGTAATCCTTGAGCAGCAGGCTGACGCGATCGGCGAGGCCCGCGCCGGCGATGCGCTCGCTGGCCAGCGCGTGCTGTTCACGCGAAATGGTGGTGGTGGTGACGTGGCAGCCGTAGTGCCTGGCGGCATGGAGCGCGAAGCCGCCCCAGCCTGTGCCGATCTCCACGACGCGGTCGCCCGGTTTGAGATCCAGCTTGCGGCAGATCACGTCGAGCTTTCGTCTTGAGGCGGATTCGAGCGTGTCATCGTTATCGCCCCACAGGGCCGACGAATACATCAGATCCGACGACAAGAACAACGAGAAAAATTCGTTGCCGAGGTCATAGTGGGCGGCGATATTGCGCCGCGCGCCGGCGCGGGTGTTCTCATGCAAGGCGTGCCAGACCCGCATGGCGAGCCCGCCCAGTTTGGCCATGCCGCCCTCCATGCCGTCGAGCAAGTCGCGGTTGCGTACCAGGAGCCGCACCAGGCCGACCGGGTCTTCACAGCGCCACCAACCCTGGGCATAGGCTTCACCCGCGCCGACACTGCCGTTGAGCGCCAATGCACGATAGAAGCGCATGTCGTGTACATGTACGTGCACGCGCAAGGCATCCACGCCTTCGTTGGCCGAACCCACGTCGATGGCGCCGACGGCATCGCGCAGGCACAGCACGCCGTGGCGCAAGCCACCCATGGCCTTGAGCAGGCGCTCCCTCAACAGGCGATCAATCAGGCCAGGTCGCGTGGCGTCCGCACTCATCAGACGCTGCTTGGCGATTTCGGTCATGACATTTCCCTTGGATGCAGCCTGCCATGGCCGGCTGGATGGTCGTGGACGGGAGTGCGCTTGAGCCAAAGCTTGAGCGCTTGCCAATGGATGGCGCCGATGACTTGCGCAGTCATGAGCGGATAGCGCCACAGCACCCGCCCAAGCGCATGGCGATCCAAGGGGCGGCGTTGCAGGGACAGCGATGCATCGAACTCGCAGGCGTTGCCGTCGCGCACTTTCATGTGCACCAACAGGTCGTCGGCGGGCGGCGTAAACCGCCAGTCGTACTGGCGCGTCATCGCCATGAAAGGTGACACGTGGAACTGCTTATCGAAGTTCCAGGCCATGGCGCGGCCACGGCGCAGTGCGCGATCGGCCGTCAGCACGTAGGCATGGCGCTCGCTCCACGGCGTGTTGGTGATCTCGGCCACGATGCACGACAGCGTGACGCCATCGCATTCATAGCAATAGTAGAAGGTGACGGGATTGAACACATACCCCGCATAACGCGGATGCGCGAGCATGCGGATGGGGCCACGGGGCACCTGGCCGCAGTGACTGCGCACACGCTCGCGCACGGCTTCTGCAAGCGGCATCTCGGCGGGGCCGAGGTAGTCATCCCGTCGCCATTCGGCGAGATTGCGGCGATTGGCCGACCACAGGGGATGATGCTGAAACACCTCCTCGATCTCGTCCAGATCCAGCAGCAACTGCGCCATGCGATAGCGGAACGCATGTGCCCGCGGCGCATGGCGTCTATGCGTCACCACGCCCTCATAAACGGCGCTGGCCAGCGCGCTCACGGGCAGGTCTCGCGCATGGCCTGGGGCAGGCGGACGAGGGAGCAGAGCTTCTGTGCCACTTCCACCGCGCTGCGCATGCCGTCCTCATGGAACCCCCAGCCCCAATACGCCCCGGCGTACCAGGTTCTGCGGATTCCCTGGATTTCCGCCTTGCGCGCCTGCGCAGCAACCGAGGCGGCCGTATAGACGGGATGGCTGTATGTCATCCGGCGCAGTATTCGCGCGGGGTTGATCGATTCGGTCTGGTTGAGGCTGACCACCAGCGGTTCGGGTGCATCGATGCGCTGCAGCAGGTTCATGCAGTAACTGACTGTGCAGGGCGCTTCCGGATTTTCGGGGATCACCGCGTTCCAGGCCGCCCAGGCCTTGCGAGAGCGGGGCAGCACGCTCGCATCGGTATGCAGCGCCACTTGATTGGCCTGATAGGGCATGGCGCCAAGGATGTCCCTCTCACGCTCGGAAGGATCGGAAAGCAATGCAAGCGCCTGGTCGCTATGGCATGCCATGACGAGGTGATCGAAATGCTCCAACCCCCGGTTGGAATCAATCGCTACCTGGGCGCCCTGGCGAGTTACCGAGCGCACGGGCGAGGACAGGCGCTCATCGACATCCCAGCGTTGGCGCAGGGCGCGTACGTAGGTCGAAGAACCCCCTTTCACCACCTGCCACTGCGGACGTCCGCTCACTTGCAGCATCTGGTGGTTGGCCATGAACTGCACGAGGTAACGCGCGGGAAACTGGAGTATCTGCCGCGACGGCGATGACCACAGCGCGGACGCCATCGGAACCAGATGATGGTCGCGAAACGCGGCACCATAGCCGTTTTGCTGTAGGTAGTCGCCAAGCGTCGGTCCTGCGCTCGACAGGGCGAGAAGCGCCGGCGCCTCCCGATAGAATCGAACGAGATCGCGCACCATGCCCCAGAAGCGCGGCGACAGCAGGTTGCGTCGCTGGCAGAACAACGTATCGAGGGTGGTTGCGTTGTACTCCAGGCCGCTGGCTTCGTGCCTGGCCGAGAAGCTCATCGTGGTGGGCTGTGAACGCACGCCCAGTTCGTCGAACAAGGCATGCAGCAAGGGGTAATGCACGGGGTTGTGCACGATGAACCCCGAGTCGACCTCGTAGGATTCGCCCGCCAATTGCACGTGGTGCGTATGTGTGTGGCCACCAAGGTAATCGTTGGCTTCATACAAGGTGACGGCGTGTTCACGGGACAACAGCCATGCCGAGGCAAGCCCTGCGATACCCGAACCGATGACGGCGACGCGCATGCCTAGTACTCCGCCTTGCGATGCACCCAGGCGGGTACGGGCTTGAGATCCCATACCAGGCCAAGCAGGGCCAGAAAGCGCAGGCCGTACCAGGTGAGGTCGATCTCCCACCAGCGGAAGCCCTGCCTCGCCGAGCCGGGATAGAAGTGGTGATTGTTGTGCCAGCCCTCGCCGAAGGTGATCAAGGCCAGCCAGGTGTTGTTGCGGCTGTCGTCGTTGGTGGGAAAGCGGCGTCGCCCAAAGCGGTGGGCCAGGGAGTTGATGGTGACCGTCGCGTGGAACAGCACGATGGTGGAGATGAAAAAACCCCACACGAGCATCTGCCCGCCACTGGTTCCCCAGGAGGGCGCCAGGGCGTGGAGCAGCGAGCCGAAACCGAACAGCAGCAGCGCGAGCGCGACGGGTATGGCCGTGTCGTACCGATCCAGCCAGCGAAGCTCCGGATAGCCGCGAAGATCGGTCACGCGATCCAGATCCGTGTGGAAAGCTTCCGGCGTCAGGAACCAGCCGGCGTGGCTCCAGAGAAAGCCGTAAACAGTCGGGGAGTGGGGGTCGAGTTCCGTGTCGGCGTGACGATGGTGGTTGCGGTGATGCGCGGCCCACCACAACGGGCCGCGCTGCACGCAAGACGCCCCGATCAACGCGAAAGCAAACTGCACGGCGCGCGAGGTACGAAATGCGCGATGCGAGAAGTACCGATGGTAGAAGCCGGTGAGGGCAAACATGCGGACCGCATAAAGGACGGCCGCCGTCACCAGGGCCACGGGCGAGGTACCGACCCAGATCACGCCAAGGCACGCCAGGTGCATGGCAAGGAAGGGAATGGCGCGTACCCAGTCGATGCGATGCGACGCACCGGACGCCGAAACTTCGGAGCCCGCGTCGAACCACAGGCGCACGCGCTGCATCAGGGAGCCGCTTTTCGACGGGGCTTGCGGGAAAAGCGGGTGGCTCATGGAAGGGTTCCGCCGTGGTATGTGACGTATACGTCGCGTGGCATCGATTGGATGCAGCGTCCGCTCAGGGCGGACAATGCGAGGCGAGCGGCAATCGGGCGGCCGCCTCGACGTCGGGTTGCGCGGGCGCGGGACCGATAGCCTCTCGGGGAAATTGGATCCGCACCCGTTGGCGGCGACCTCGCTCGTCGCGGATATTGCTAATCCCTGCGAATTCCTCCAGGCGGTGATCGACGTTCGCGTAAGTCAGCCACACCGATGGGGCAAGGGCGCCCAGGAACCCGTCAAGGCCAAGGCGGAATTGGCGCGAGTCGCCATGAACATTCGTCAATGGCTTGAGCTTGAGGTCCAGGTAACCCAGCCGGCCGGGCACCACGAACGCCGCTTGCACTCCCTCGGGGCGGTTCAATGCTGCCCAGTGGGACTGCACGAACGCGTCGAATCCCGCATCGACGACCGTGTCCGGCCGCGCCGGAAGGTCCGCGGACTGCGTGGGCGCATCAGCGCGTTCTCTCACATAGACACGCCATGCCCCTAGCATGCGCGTCGCACCTTCCTCGTAGCCATCGCGCGCATCCTGGAAACTGAAATCCGGCGCCCCGGGTTGATCCCCGTAATGCAACCACTTGCGCGCAAACGGCTGCCCGCCCGAGCAGCGATACAGGACCAGGCGCGTCAGCGTGCCTTGCTCCCGGAACAGCCAGTGCTCCTCCCGATAGCGCAACTGGCCGTTATCGGCAGCGTACGCCATGCCCGAATAATGCGACACGCCTTCGAATGACCCGGCGTGCAGTAGGCCGGATGCCGTCAGCAGCAGGCAGAGGGCAACTGGCCTTGGGAGCAGGCCAGGAAGGCAGGCGAGAGGTGACGCAAGCAGACGAGACGCGAAGTGAATATCCATGGGAATCCATGCCGAACCAGGGGAAACAGGGGCGTCTACTCGAGCGCGGACGGCGCGAGGTCTTGCCATTTGGGCGCCCGTTCTCACGTGTGCAGCACGCAATGCGGCAAGACCATGGAAAGGAGCGCCATCCTTTGCATGGCATTTGTTCAAGCGACCGATGAATACGCCTCACCGGGTCCTGGAGCGATCGATCTCCGCCGCCAGATCTCTCAGGTAGAAAGGCTTCGCCAGCACGGTGACATCGTGGGGCAGCTCCGCGAGATCCTGTCGAGGCTCCGCCGTCACGACGATGATCATCAGGCGCTCGAACAGCTGGCGGGCCATGGCGGCCAGAACAGAGCCGTCCATCGTCCCCGGCATGTTCACGTCGGTCAGCAGCAGATCGAAGGGCCCAGCTCCGCGAAGAAGGGCAAGTGCCTCATCGGCATTGCTCGCGCTGGTAGCCGCGAAACCGAGTGCGTCCAGCATGGCGCAGAAGAGTTGCCGAAGATCGTCAGAGTCCTCCACGACCAACGCCCGCGGGATGGCTGGCCCCACCTGGATGTCGCTATCGACTGAAGTCATGGCGATGTTTCGCGATTCCTGGGTTGTCGCGCATGCGAAGGGTAGTCTTCCCTCGAAGGCGACCCTATGGCCTGAGGTTCTCCTCGGATGTACGCGTTTGGCTCGCGTTTGGATGCAGCCTGGAGCTACGAAATTTCCAGCCACACCACAACGTTCCCTGGCTGGCCGATGCAAAGTCGAACTCGGCCAACGATCGCGGGATGCGGGCGGGCCATGCGATGCTTAGGTCACACCGGGTTCCGGCGACGGTATGGTCGATGCCGTAACCTCGCGAGCGGGCGTGCCAGGGACCGCCAAGAGGTGGCTCGCGCGGCTGGCCAATAAGCTGCCCGCCTGGAAGTAGCCCATCACGGTGCCCACGCCGCGATGCTCGGTCATCGCCATCACCTCCCCGAGCGGGACACCCTGCCGCGCCGCTGCGGTGACGAAACCCGAGCGCAGGCTGTGCGCCGCCCAGTCACCGGCGAGACCGGCCAGGCGAGCGCGCCGCTGCACCATGCGCGCAATGTGGTCACCGGTAAGGGCCGTGCTGCCGACGGCGTCACCGCGGTGCAGCCGCCGAAAGAGCGGCCCGGTGGCGGCCGGCGCCTTGGCCAGCCAGGCGGCCAAGGCGTGGGCAGCCTCACCGCGCAGAGGCTTTTCCCGGTGGGTGCCGGTCGTGTCGGTCTTGGTCGCACCGAGGGTCACCATCCAGGTGTCGGCATCGAGCGGGCGCACGTCGGTGACCTGCAACCCCACCACCTCGGAACGGCGCCGACCGCCACTGCTCCACGCCACCAGCAGCAAGGCACGGTCACGCACGCCGCGCACCCCGTCGGTGCATGTGGCGAGCAAGGCCTGCAGCGGTTCCACGGTCATCGCCGTTTTGGAATGCACCTGCACCCCCTGACGGACCTGCGCTTTGCGGGCCTGCTGCAGTAGGCGCTTCACCGCCGCCGCGTCGGTCGGTGCCGTCCAGTCGCGCACGCGATGCCAGCTAGCCAACACCGCAAGGCGGTGCATGACCGTATTGAAGGCCAACGGGCCTGGCCGATGCTTGACGCCGGCTGTGACCAAGGCGGCATCCAAGGAAGGCGGTAACGCATGCGCCCAGTCGCCGTCGTCCGTCGGGCGGGCTACGTGATCGAGGATGAACTGCACCGCGACCGCCGGCGGCAGCGGCGCCTCCG
>Ga0268248_100133_pt1 | contig 50683 bp, 64 predicted proteins | sample AgamicAtAme_FD_200856 | JGI IMG/M metagenome (GOLD analysis project Ga0268248, IMG submission 200856) | Agave microbial communities from Guanajuato, Mexico - At.Am.e (v2) (version 2) | ecosystem: Host-associated > Plants > Phyllosphere > Phylloplane/Leaf | place: Guanajuato, Mexico | collected... | reverse complement strand
CGGATCGATCGGCTATATCCCACCGGCAGAGGCCGAGGCAAACTACTACCGGCAACTCGCCAGTCAGGCAGCCACCGTGGAGGCCTGACTTAAACCAAACAGCCTCCACGGAACACGGGGCGGTTCATCCCGCCAAGTTCGATGGCTTGCCTGCACGCGTGATGCTTGCTGCCATCGGCATGCAGGAGTCCGGGTTCTCCTATCGCCAGCAGGTGGGCGGCCCGGCTCGTGGCTACTGGCAGTTCGAACAGGGCGGGGGTGTCCGTGGGGTGCTGACGCATCCGGTCACCTCCGCCTACGCCAAGAGCGTGTGCCAGCTTCGGGCTGTTGCGCCCGTCGAGAGTGACGTCTACGCCGCGCTCCTAACGGACGACCTGCTGGCCTGCGCGTTCGCCCGACTGCTTCTGTATTCGGACTCTGCGCCACTGCCATCCGTGGGCGATATCCAGGTCTCCTGGGCTTACTACCAGCGCAACTGGCGCCCCGGTAGGCCCCATCCGGATTACTGGCCTAGCCATTACATCGCCGCGCAGGCCGCGGTGGCTCCATGACGGTGCCAGAAGCTATGGACCTGACCAATAGTTCCGATGGCCATCTCCACTTACGGCTCGGGCCGGTGGAAAAGTTGGTGGCAGGAGGGCTCACGGCCCTCCTCGTGTTCCTTCTCGGCTGGGTGTTCCACAACTTCGACAACCGGCTGCAGACCCAGGCTGACACCATGAACAAGGTTGTCACCGCCCAGGCTGTCACCAATGCCCAGCTTCAGACATTGAGCACTCAGCTTGCCGATGTCCCCGGGCTCACGCGTCAGATGGCCGAGCTCAAGGTCCAGACCGAGCGAAACACCCAGGACATCCACGAGATCCAGAGCGTGAAGAGGCTCCGCTGATGGAACTGATCACGAACGCTCGCCAGTGGCACCGCCTCTGGTCGATTCGCTTTGCCATTCTGTCGGCAGTATTCGGCGCTCTGGCGACGGCCTACGCTGCATTGCCCGCCGACTGGCTACCGGCCATTCCGTCCTGGGCCAAGTTGGCCATGGCAGGCGGTACGCTTACCAGCTCAGTTGCAGCGGCGGTGGCAAGGGTTGTCCAGCAGTCTAGCCTGGCGACCACGATCACGCCGACCGTACCGCCTCCGGAGAGCAAATGATCCCGGTCAAGCTGTACGTCTACGCCGGCGTCCTGGTCGTCGTCGCGCTGTGCCTGCTCGGCGGCGGATGGTATGCGCACCACGCCGGCTATGCCTCGGGCGTCGCTCACCAGGAACAGGTTGACCAGAAGTCGATCGATGCGGCGAACTCGGCGCGCGGCGAAGCACTGGCCCAGGTAGCTGCATCCGCGCAGGCGCTCCAGCAGGTGAACGCCAATGCTGCGCTAGAGCAACAGAACGCCGCTATCCAACAGGGGCAAGTCGAAGCCGCCATCGAGCAGCTGAGTAAGGACAAGGCATCCGCCCAGTCCGATGCCGCCGCCTGGCAGGCCAAGTTCAAACAGGCATCCACCACCCCAGCCTGCGCAGGCACGCTGAAGGAGGAACTATGCCCCGCCCTGAGCGACTACTGACCGTGCACTGGATCCTTCGCACCCTGATTCTGCTGGCGGTCTGCTTCGTCCTGCTGGCCCTGTTCGGCTGCGCACCGGTGAAGCAGGAGCCAGTGACTCCGCATGTTGTGACTCAAACGGTCACCAAGTACGTGTCCGTTCCCGACGACCTGACGACCCCATGCCCCATCGATCAGCCCAAGGCGCGCACGGTGGCTGAGGCCGTGAGGGTAGCCCGGGCTCGCAAGGACGCCCTGATCACGTGCAACAAGCAGTTGGATGCGATTCGGTCGCTGGGCAAGTGATGTATGGCTGAGGCAAAGAAAGCCACTGATTGGGAGCGCATCGAAGCGGATTACCGCGCTGGCCTCCTGTCGGTTCGCGAGATAGCCGCCACCCACGGCATCTCTCACACAGCGATCAACAAGCGCGCAAAGGCTGAAGGCTGGGATCGCGACCTGTCCGCCAAGATCAAGGCGAAGGCCGAAGCGCTGGTTTCCAAGCGGGAGGTTTCCGCCCAGGTTTCCACTGAGAGAGCGGAAACCGATAGGGCGATCATCGAGGCCAACGCCGAGGTCATCGCCAACGTTCGACTGGCTCACCGCAAGGACATTGGCCGGGCGCGCACGCTCGCCATGAACCTGCTGGCCGAGCTGGAAGCGCAGACCACGGACCGCGAACTGTTCGCGAAGGTGGCCGAGCTTCTGTCAGGCGGTAGTGACGATGACCAGATCGCGTTGCCCGACAAGATGATGGACCTTTACCGGGCTGTCACCAGCCTTCCAGGCCGCACCAAGACCATGAAAGACCTAGGCGACACGCTGCACAAGCTGATCACGCTTGAGCGCGAGGCCTACAACATCGCTGATCCGAAGAAGGTGGAGGTCACCCTCCCGCCGAGCGCGGCGATGCCCACTGACCCGATTGAGGCGGCCAAGGCCTACCAGGAGCTGATGGCCGGCAACAGTTAATGCCGATCCCGTTCCCGTTCGACTTCAAGAACCCGGACTACGTCCAGGTGTTCGAATGGCGGATGGAGCGGCTGCGGCGGATCCGCGAGCAGCCCGACAAGCTGCCCGCACTGAAGGCGTTCTACCGAGACAACCCGGCGCAGTTCATCATCGACTGGGGTGTCACGTTCGACCCGCGAAACCCCGAGCGCGGACTGCCATCGACCATCCCCTTTCTCCTGTTCCCGAAACAGGAGGAGTGGGTGACATGGTTCTTGGAGCGCTGGGTTAACCAGGAGAACGGCATCACCGAGAAGACCCGCGACATGGGTATGTCGTGGCTCACGATGGCGCTGGCCTGCACGATCTGCCTGTTCCGTCCACAGATCACCGTGGGATGTGGATCGCGCAAGGAGGAATACGTCGACGTCATTGGCGACCCGGACTCTCTGTTCGAGAAAGCCAGGATGTTTCTGGCTGGACTGCCGGTGGAGTTCCGCGGCAGCTGGCAGCGCGGCGCGCATGCCTCGTACATGAAGATCCAGTTCCCGGAGACTGGCTCGATCATGACGGGCGAGGCAGGTGATGGTATCGGCCGCGGCGGTCGCTCGAGCTTCTACATCGTGGACGAGTCGGCCTTCCTGGCTCGGCCGCAGCTGGTGGATGCGTCGCTCTCTGCGACGACGAATTGCCGTCAGGACATATCCACGCCGAACGGTCGCGGCAACTCGTTCGCCAATCGACGGTTCAGCGGCAAGACCAAGGTCTTCACGTTCCACTGGCGCGACGACCCGCGCAAGGATGAGGCCTGGTACGAGACACAACGGAACAAGCTGGACCCGGTAACGCTGGCCCAGGAAGTGGATATCGACTACGCGGCCTCAGTGGAGGGCGTAGTGATCCCTTCGGCCTGGGTGCAAGCTGCGATCGACGCACATCTCAAGCTGGGCATTCCCATCACGGGACTCAGCCGCGGCGCGCTCGACGTGGCAGACGAAGGGCACGACAAGAACGCCTTCGCCGGCGGCCAGGGCATCCTGCTGGATGTGCTGGAGGAGTGGTCAGGCAAGGGCGGCGACATCTTCGAGACCGTGCAGAAGGCCTTCCTCCTGTGCGATGCCAACGACTATCCGGTATTCGACTACGACGCAGACGGCCTCGGTGCCGGCGCGCGAGGCGATGCACGAGTGATCAATGAAGGTAGGCGTGAGCGCGGGGAACCGCAGCGGCGCGCTGAACCCTTCCGTGGATCGGGCGAGGTGCACGACCCCGATGGCGAAATGGTCCAGAAGCGGAAGAACAAGGACCTATTCGCCAACCGCAAGGCACAGTCTTGGTGGGCGCTGCGGCTTCGGTTCCAGCAGACCTATCGCGCCGTCGTCGAGGGCATGGCGGTCGACCCGGACAGCATCATTTCCATTTCCAGCCGACTGCCGTTGCTGCAGAAGCTGATTATGGAGCTGTCGCAGCCGACCTACACCATCAACGGAGTGGGCAAGATCGTGATCGATAAGGCGCCGGAAGGCACGCGATCGCCGAACCTGGCCGACTCCGTGATGATCAAATTCAACCCTGGCGCCAGCGCGCTGGATGTATGGACCAGGCTAGCGGCATGAGCAAGAACCGGCAGCGTCGAAATCAGGTCGCCAAGGTTCAGGCGCAGGCATTGGCCCAGTCCGGCAAGCGCTTCATGGTTGGCGACAGCTTCGCCAACTTCGAAGCTAGGGTTGGCATTGGCACGAACAACCAGTCGTCCGGGTCGAGCTATCAGTTCGACTATATCAGCCGTAACCGCGTTCAGATCGAAGCGATGTATCGCTCGAGCTGGATCGTCGGCGCGGTGGTGGACTGCATCGCCGAGGACATGACGCGCGCAGGCATTGACCTGAACACGTCACTGAGCCCGGAGGACCAGACCAAGATCCACGCTGCCTTCGAGCGGATGCAGTTGTGGGATCGGCTGTGCGACAACATCAAGTGGGCCCGCCTGTATGGCGGCTCCATTGCCGTGATGCTGATCGACGGCCAGAAGCTGGATACGCCGCTCAACCTGGACTCGATCGGTCCGGGGCAGTTCAAGGGCTTGCTGGTCCTTGATCGCTGGCTAGTCCAGCCCACGCTGCATCTGCTGGTACAGGAATACGGTCCGGACTTCGGCTTGCCGCAGTTCTATGACGTGGTGGCGGACGCCATGGCGTTGACTCGCCAGCGTATCCACCACAGCCGCGTCATTCGCGTGGATGGTGTGGATCTGCCGTACTGGCAGAAGATCGCCGAGAACCTCTGGGGCCAGTCGGTTTTGGAGCGCCTATTCGACCGCCTCGTGGCGTTCGACAGCACGACCCAGGGCGCAGCGCAGCTGGTCTACAAGGCTCATCTGCGCACCATCAAGGTGGAAGGCCTGCGCGAGGTGATCGCGATGGGTGGCCCGGCGCTCGAAGCCCTGGCCAAGAACGTGGAGATGATCCGCCGGTTCCAGAGCAATGAGGGGCTGACACTCATTGACGCGAAGGACGACTTCGACGCGCACCAGTACACGTTCGCTGGACTCGCCGACATGCTCACGCAGTTCGGCCAGCAGCTGTCTGGCGCGGCAGAGACGCCGCTTACCCGCTTGTTCGGTCAGTCGCCCACGGGGATGAACTCGACCGGTGACGGCGAGATGAAGCAGTACCACGAGAGTGTCGGCTCCAAGCAGGAGCGGCGCCTTCGTCCCGGTGTCACCAAACTGTTGGACGTTGTGTGTCGGTCCGAGCTTGGCATGGCTCCGCCGAAAGACTTTGGTTTCGAGTTCAACTCGCTTGAGCAACAGTCGGACGCGGACAAGGCAGATATCGCCCAGAAGACGACGGCGAGCGTGCTGGATGCCTACGACGCCGGCCTGGTTAGCCAGAAGACCGCCTTGTCGGAGCTAAAGCAGTCCAGCGAGGTGACGGGCATCTGGACCAACATCACCGATGACCTGATCAACGAGGCTGAAGATGCTCTTCCGGACCCCACTGAAAAGGATGCGGGCGACGGATCGCAAGAAGAGTCGGGGGAAGGTACGAAGCCGGAAAGCGGAGACCCAGTACGCCGCGCAGCTTAGGCGTGTAGCGCGCCAAGTCGGGCATCTGATCGATGCCTTTCCTGCGGGTGATCCGACGGTCGTCCCGACCATCACGGACATGTTGCAGCGGTATTCGGAGGCGCTGACCGGGTGGGCAACCCGGACGGCGTCACGAATGCTGGTCGAGGTCGATGTGAGGGACCGCATGGCCTGGGCTGAGCTCGCCGGCGAGATGAGCCGGGAGTTGCGTCGGGAGATTCAGACCGCGCCCACCGGTGAGCTGTTCCAGGCGCTGTTGAACGAGCAGGTCACGCTGATCAAGTCCATTCCCTTGGACGCGGCGCAGCGGGTGCACGAGCTGACGATCAAGGGTCTGGAGGATTCGACCCGGGCCAGCGAGATCGCCAAAGAGATTGGGCGGTCGGGAGAGGTGGCGACGAGCCGGGCCAACCTGATCGCGCAGACTGAAGTGTCTCGGACAGCCTCTACCCTGACCGAAGCGAGGGCGGTTCATATCGGATCGCCTGGTTATTTCTGGCGAACCTCGCATGACAGTGATGTCCGTCCAGACCACAAGGTTCTAGACGGAAAGTTCATCCCCTGGAACCAGCCGCCTATTGCAGATAGGCGAACGGGTCGGCGAGCGCATGCAGGCTGCATCTATGGATGCCGATGCTATCCGGAGCCTGTGCTTCCAGAGTGAAAAGAGTCTGGCCAGGTACACAAGCCTGCGAGCGGGGGCGGAGCCCGCATATTTCATATGCCCCTGAAGAAAGGCAGCTCCAAGTCGGTCATCGAGGCCAACATCAAGGAGCTGATCGCGGCCGGGCACGAGCCTGACCAGGCCGAGGCCATTGCCTACAAGGAAGCCCGTAAGACAACGGACTTCGACGGCGCTGGTCACTCGCGCTACTACACCGTGTCGAAACTCGGCGAGAAGCGCTCGCTGACGCCCGAGGGCTATCTGCTGTGCCTGGACGTGCCGGTGGCTCGCACGGGCGAGATGCTCTACGCCGAGGGCGAGATTGCTGGCGATGACGGCGAGGCCATCCTTGGCGGACCGGACAAGCTGATCCGGGTGTCGCGAGGTGCGGAAGACCTGTTTCGCCCGGAGACCATCGCCAGCTTCGAGGGCAAGCCGGTAACGCTAGGCCATCCCGACGAGTTCGTCACACCCGACAACATCAAGCAGCACGCCGTTGGAACCATGTCCAATGTGCGGCGCGGCGCCGGCATTGAGGACGACCTCATGTTGGCCGACCTGTTGATCACTGATCGCAGGGCCATTGATGCCATCCAAAAGGACGGCATCGAAGAAGTGAGCAACGGCTACGAAGCCGACTACGAACAGCAGCAACCGGGGCGCGCGGCACAGCGCAACATCCTAGGCAACCACGTCGCACTGGTTGAACGAGGCCGTTGCGGCCCGCGGTGCGCAATCGGAGATCAAGACATGCCTGTACTGAAGAAGAAGTCGTGGAAGGACCGCCTGATGGCGGCGTTCAAGACCGGTGACGAGAAGGAGATCGAGAAGATCGCCTCCGAGGTCAAGGACGAAGACGAGTCCGAGGAAGAGCGCGAGGCTCGGGAGAAGAAGGAGCGAGAGTCGAAGACCGAGGACAGCCTCAAGAAGGTGCTCGACAAGCTGACTGCCATGGATGCCGACCTTCAGGAGCTCAAGAAGAAGGTTGAGGATGAAGAGGAGGGAAATCCGGAAGACCCCGACGGCACCATGGACACCGTCATCGAAGCCGAACAGGCTGGCAAGCTCAGCGACGCTGGCGTGAAGCTCTATACGGGCGACAGCGCAAAGAACATTCCGGCCCTGGCCGAGATCCTTGCTCCGGGCACCAAGCTTCCGACCTTCGATGCCAAGACCACGGACGCCCAGCGCGCTCTGTCGCTGTGCAAGTGCCAGCGCAAGGCCCTAGATGCGGCCTACCAGACCGACGCAGGTCGTGCTGCGATCGATCCCTTCCTGGGAAGCCATAAGGCTGACTTCGGTCGCCTGCCGCTGCCTGTCCTGAACGCCGCATTCGTCGGCGCCGCCAACCTGATGCGCGCCAGGAACAACGATGGAACGCACAAGGCAAGCCTGACCACTCGCGACTTCGGTCGCACCACCACTGTCTCCGACATCAACGCGAAGAACCGCGAGTTCTACGCCAAGCGCTGAGGAATCACCGACTATGACTGCTTACCTGTACCGCATGCCGTCGGGCATTCCCGGCATGGTTTCCCGTGAAGAGAACAAGACCATCGAGACGGTCCCGTTCGATTCCGCCGCTCCGTTCTCGGCCTTCGGCCTGTTCGGCAAGATCGTCAACGGCAAGCTGCAGCCCATCGGGGCTGGCGATGTCGCCACGGCCATCTACTGCCTGCTGGTGAAGCCCTTCCCGGCCAACTCCAGTCAGGAAGGCGTGGGCACCGCCGTTCCGCCGACCAGTGGCCCGGCCAATGCTCTCCGTCGAGGCTACGCCACTGTGCAGCTCAACGCCGGCACGGCCGCGCTGAGCGGCACGGTCTATGTCCGCGTGGCGAATGCCTCGGCGGGCAAGCCGATTGGCGGCATCGAGGCCGCTTCCGATACGACCAACACGATCCAGGTAGCCAACTGCACCTTCATGGGTGCCGCTGATGCCTCGGGTAATGTCGAGATCGCCTACAACATCTGATCCCACCCACAAGCTGCCACGCACTGAAACCGCCTTCGGGCGGTTTTTTTGTGGGCGCGTTTCGGAGACCGAACACATGAAAGAACTGATCCTTCCGCGCTCTGTGAAGCGCGCCTACACGCGCGACGGTCTGATGACCTTCGACGCGGCCACCATCGATAGCTCGGGCTCGTTCCTGATCGGCGAGCTGGAGCGTCTCGACCAGACCCTGCACATGCCGCTCGCGGCTGTGACCTGGGGTCGCGACATTCAGCTGCGTGAAGACGTCTCGATCGCCGACGAGGTGTCGAGCTTCACCAATTCCAGCTTCGCCGCTGCAGGTGGTCCGTCCCCGAACGGCAAGAGCTGGATCGGTAAGGACGCCAACGTTATCGCCGGCATCCAGCTGGACATCGGCAAGACCGCCAACCCGCTTACCCTGTGGGGCATGCAGTTGGGCTGGACCATCCCCGAACTGGAAAGCGCCCAGAAGCTCGGTCGCCCGGTTGATCAGCAGAAGTACGAGGGCATGCAGCTCAAGTACAACATGGACGTGGATGAACAGGTCTATATCGGCGACGCGACCCTGGGCTTCACCGGCCTGGTCAACAACGCTGGCGTTTCCACCACCAACGCCGTGACCGGCAACTGGAATAACGGCACCACCACGCCCAACCAAATCCTTCAGGATGTGAACACGCTGCTGGAAGGTGTATGGCAGACCTCCGCCTTCGCCCGCTGCCCGGACAAGCTGCTGTTGCCTCCCGTCCAGTTCAGCTACCTGGTCAGCACCCTGATCAGCTCGGCAGGTAACATCTCCATCCTAGAGTTCCTGAAGAAGAACTCCATCTGCAATAGCATCAACGGTCGTGAACTCGACATCCAGCCGTTGAAGTGGCTGGCCGGCCGCGGCGCCTCGGGCAAGAATCGCATGGTGGCCTACACCAACGACCGCAACCTGGTCCGATTCCCGCTGGTCCCGCTGCAGCGCACTCCGCTGGAATACCGCGGCATCCACCAGCTGACGACCTACTTCGGCCGCCTCGGCGTGGTGGAGGTGGTGTACGGCGAAACCCTGGGCTACGTGGATGGCATCTGATGGCCAGCAAACTCGTCAACATCGTGAAGGACTTCACCCTGACCATCGTTCGCGACGGTCAGTTGGTGAAGGAGGCCATCAAGGCCGGTATCCAGCGCCTGGAAGAGGACGTTGCCGAGCACTGGTACACGAAGGCACACTCGTCGGACGTTCCGGAAGGGGTGACCCAGACGGACGAAGAGGCTGAGGCCGCTGCTTCTACCAAAGCCGCCGCCGCTGCTTCCAAAACCCCGGCCAAGAGCTGAGCATGACCGTTCCCGCCTCCCAGCTACGGACCGACTTCCCTGAGTTCACGGACCCAACCGTGTACCCTGACTCGGCGGTCAACATGTGGCTGGGTGTTGCCGCTGTCACCCTTCCGGAAGATAGGTGGGGTGCATGGTGGCAGCTCGGGCAGGAATTGTTCGCCTGCCATCACCTTGTCCTGGCAGCCCAGGCCGCAGAGGATGTCACCGATGGCAACACGCCTGGTGAGGTGACGGGCGCGACCACCTCCAAGGCGGTCGACAAGGTCTCGGTGGGCTATGACGCCAGCGCCGTCACCCTCACGGATGGCGGCTTCTGGAACATGACCCGCTACGGCGTCCAGTTCCTCCAGTTCGCGCGGATGATCGGTTCCGGCGGTATGCAACTCGGCGGTTGCTGATATGGCTGTGAAGATGACCAAGGACAACGTGGCATCCGTCCTCCGGTCCATCCAGCAGCTGGCATCCAATGAGGTTCTGATCGGCATCCCGGCGACCACCACGGAACGCCAGGATGGCGAAGCCATCAACAACGCCACGATTGGCTACATCCAGGAGCGCGGCTCACCAGTGAACAACCTGCCGGCGCGTCCCTTCCTGGTGCCTGGCGTAGAGAAAGCGCAGGATGCGGCCACGGACGAGCTCAAAAAAGGCGCGGACGCGGCCATGTCGGGCAATGCGATGGGAGCCGATAAGGCGCTCCACCGCGCCGGCATCGTGGCGTCCAACTCGGTGAAGGCGACGATCAATGCAGGTGTTCCCCCGGCACTGGCCGAATCGACGCTGGCTGCGCGTCGGCGCCGCGGACGCACCGGTCAGGTGCCGCTGATCGATACCGGCTCCCTACGGAACTCCATCACATACGTCCTCAGGAAGAAGTAACCGATGCCACGTCTGAACGTCACTCGCGTGCTCAACTCACGCGAGTTCGTCGATCGCACGCTCGTGTGCCGGCGGAATGCGCAGACCGTGGGCAACGATGGCATTGCCGTGGACACGCCGACGGACACGCCGTTCTCGGGTGTCGTGACCAATGACCAGGGCGACATCCTCAAACGTTTTCCCGAGGGCTCGTACGTCACCGGCTCAATCATGGTGCATTCGAAGTTTCCCTTGGTCGCCGGGGCAGACGGACTGGACGCTGACCTCGTGCAGTGGAATGGCGGCTGGTACACCGTGTTCAACATCTCCGACTGGACGACGTACGGGCCCGGTTTCACCGTCGCCCTGTGCACGCCAGTCAAACTCTCTGGCAGCTGATCCATGGCAAACGATTCCTCGACCGGCGGATACATCCTGCCGGCGGGTAGCCCTGCGCCTTTGGAAGACGCGGCGCTTGATGCGCTGTTTCAGCAGGTCGTCGTTGGTGTCACAGGACTGCCTGGGGCCATGGTTCGGCCGCGCTGGCAGCCGACAGCGCCGAAGCAGCCTGAGCCATCCGTCAACTGGTGCGCCATAGGCGTGACCCACATCGACCCGGATGATTATCCGGTCGAGGTGCACGATGGCACTGGAAATGGACAGGACGACTACGCAGTGCATGAAGCGCTGCTCGTCCTAGCCAGCTTCTACGGCCCAAATGCCATGTCCTTCTGCAAGGTCATGCGCGACGGACTCTACATCGCGCAGAACCGCGAGGCGCTGACTCCTCAGGGCATCACGTTAACCGATGTGGGCAAGCCCGTCGCGGCGCCCGAACTGGTCAACCAGCAATGGATCCGGCGTTACGACGTCGAGATCCGGTTCCGCCGCAAGGTGGAGCGCACTTACCCGATTCTCAACATCCTGTCGGCTCCCTTCGAGATCGACACGGATACTCACGCCTAACGGAGCATCCCCATGTCGCAAGGTCTTTCCGTCAGCGATGTCGTCAATGTCACGGTGAACATGTCGCCACTGGCGGCAGCGGTTCGCAACTTCGGCGCTCTCCTGATCCTTGGTTCGTCGCCAGTCATCGATACGGCGGACCGCATCCGCCAGTACAGCGGTATCGATGGCGTTGCCGCGGACTTCGGCAACACGGCACCAGAGTACCTGGCCGCGTCGCTGTTCTTCTCGCAGTCGCCTCAGCCTTCCGTTCTGTACGTGGGCCGCTGGGCCAAGACCCCTACTTCCGCCCAGCTTCTGGGTGGCACCCTGTCTGCTGCTCAGCAGGCACTGTCGAACTTCACGGCGGTAACCTCGGGCGGCATGAAAATCACGGTGGATGGCACGCTGAAGTCACTTTCTGCCATCAACCTTTCTTCCGTGACCAACCTGAACGGCGTTGCGTCCGCGGTGACGACCGCCCTGGCTGGAGCAGCTACGGTGGTATGGAACGCCAACTACCAGCGGTTCGAGGTGACCAGCGCCACGACGGGCACCACGTCGACGCTGACCTATGCCTCCGCTCCGGCTTCGGGAACTGACATTTCGGCGCTACTCGGCCTGGTCCAGGGTGTGGCATCGACCCCTGTCGCTGGTATCGCCGCTGAAAGCCTTTTGAGCGCAGTACAGGCCTGCGCGCCGTTCGGGGATTGGTACGGACTCACCGTGGCGGATGCCACTGTTGTCGCGGCCGATCACCTCAGCGTCGCGGCCTACATCGAGGCAGCCTCCCAGAGCCGCATCTACGGTATCACGACGCAGGATCCGACCGTACTCACGAACGCCACGACTGACATCGCGTCGCAGGTGCAGGCGTTGAATTACAAACGCACCTTCACGCAATACTCGTCCAGTAGCCCGTACGCCGTGGCCTCCTTGTATGGCCGGGCATTCACGGTCAATTTCACGGCCAACAACAGCACCATCACCCTGAAGTTCAAGCAGGAGCCCGGTGTTGCCGCCGAGACGCTGAACGAGACGCAGGCGGCCACTCTTACCGCCAAGAACTGCAACGTCTTCGTGAACTACAACAACTCCACGGCGATCATCCAGCAGGGCGTCATGGCCAATGGCTACTTCTTCGACGAAGTACATGGCCTCGACTGGCTTCAGAACGAAGTCCAGACCAACGTCTACAACCTGCTCTATACGAGTTCGACCAAGATCCCTCAGACCGATGCTGGCACCAACCAGATCGTCGCGGCGATTGAACAGGGATGCGAGGCAGGCGTGAACAACGGTCTGGTCGCTCCCGGCGTGTGGAATGCCAGTGGTTTCGGTGCCCTTTCGCAGGGCCAGACCCTTACCAAGGGCTACTACGTCTACATGCCGACCATTTCGAGTCAGAGCCAGGCAGACCGGGAAGCACGTAAGGCGCCGACGGCTCAGGTCGCCGTGAAGCTCGCCGGCGCCGTCCATTTCGCCAACGTCATCATCAACGTCAACCGCTAAGGAGTCACCATGTCTGCATATAGTTTCCTTGACATTCAGGCGACCATTGCTGGCCCTGGTGGATCTTTCGATCTGGGCTCTGGCGCTGGTGTCGCGGAAGAGGGCATCACTATTGAGATGTCTGGTGACAAGAACACCATGACGATTGGTGCCGATGGAGAGGGCATGCATAGCCTTCATGCCGACAAGTCAGGCAAGGTGACTATCCGTCTGCTTAAGACGTCGCCCAAGAATGCTCAACTCATGGCGATGTATGACCTCCAGGCCACGAGCGCGTCACTTTGGGGCCAGAACATTATCTCGATCAATAGTAGCGCCGTAGGTGACAACAATGGCTGTCGCGAAGTCGCATTCACGAAGAAGCCAAATATCGCCTACGCGAAAGATGGCGGCACGGTGGATTGGGTTTTTGACTGCATCAAGATCGACACCATCTTGGGTACGTACTAATGGAATTCGAGATCAGCGGTCAGACCTACCAGAGCGGCAGGCTCAACGCTCGCCAGCAGTTCCACGTCGCTCGCCGCTTGGCGCCCGTCCTGGGCGGCCTGGCTGACGCCTCCGCCGCGGGTGCCGAGTCCTTCTCGAAGTTCCTCCAGCCCATCGCCGAGGCCATTTCCGGGATGTCGGATGGCGACTGCGACTACGTGCTAGATACCTGCTTGTCCGTAGTGAGGCGTCAGCAGGGCCCCTCGTGGGCCCCCGTCATGTCCAGTTCCAAGGCCATGATGTTCGACGACATCGACATGAGCGTCATGCTCCAGCTTGCTTCGAAGGTGATCCAGGAGAACTTGGGTAATTTTTTTCCCGGAGGCAGCGCCGGCCCACTGAGTCAGGCGACGGCGACAGCGTAGCGTGGGCAAAGCTGCATGACGGCGAGGACTGGCTAATGCGGCCGGTCACGAAGGGCTATTGCCGTTTGGAAAGCCTTCTGGACGGCTCGCTGGACCTAGAAGCCATTGCCTGGGCCAATGACGCTATCGACGTTATGGAAGAGAACCGGATCAAAGCGGAGCGACTGAGGAAATGAGCACCGAGACGATCCGAGAGTTTTTGGTCAGCCTGGGCTTTAAGGTCGACTCTTCGGGCGAGCGCCGTTTCACAGATGGTGTCAAGAACGTCTCCAAGGAGGTTGCAGCCCTTGGTGCTGTCGCAGTGGCTACGGCAACGGCTGTGCTCGCCTCCGTGTCGAAGATGGCGAACGGTCTGGAAGACCTCTACTTCGTCAGCCAGCGCACCCGTGCATCCGCCGAGAACATCAAGGCAATCGGCTTCGCGGCCGATCAAATGGGCAGCTCGGCCGGTGCGGCCCAGGCCTCGATCGAGGCTATCGCTAAGTTCCTGCGCATCAACCCAGGCGGTGAAAGTCTCCTCAAGTCGTGGGGCATTCAGACTCGCGACACTAACGGTGAGCTGCGCGATACCACCGAACTCCTGACCGACCTCGGGAAGGTCTTTCGGCACATGCCGTACGCGCAGGCCTACGCCCGCGCCAACGTCCTTGGCATCGATGAGAAGACCCTCCAAGCCCTGATCCAGGGAACGGACCAGTTCAGCGATCGCTACAAGCAGATCCTTGCTCGATATGGCCTAGACGTCACGAAGGCCACGGAGCTATCGCACAACTTCAACCTTCAGCTGCGCGACCTGAGGGCGAACTTCGAGGTGCTTGGCACGGTTGTCGGCACACGTGTCATTGGCATCCTTAACGAGCTGGAGTTTCGATGGAACTCGCTGGACGATTCGACAAAGAGCAATATCAATACTGTCGCTGAATGGGTCGCCGGCATTGTGGCTGGAACCGCCATTATCATGGGCGGGCCAGTTGCATGGATCGGTGCGCTGGCCGCGGCAATTGCGCTTCTGTGGGATGACTACAAGACCTGGAAGGAGGGCGGCAAGAGCCTGATCGATTGGGGCAAGTGGAAACCGGAAATCGACCTGGCCAAGGCTGGCATCGACCTAATCGGCGATGGCCTGAACAATCTGTGGGCAATCGCGAAGTTCGCGTGGCCTCATATCGTCGAGGGTTGGCATGACCTTACCGCGGCGGTGAAGGAAGCCTACGAATGGGTCATGAAGGTCGTCCACGCTGTCGAGGACAGCAAGTCCTTCAAATGGGTCATAGACAAGACCCAGGGGGCTCGGGACACGGTGTCCGGCTGGTTTGGCTCAGCGGCGGACTGGATTTCCAGCAAGCTTCCCCAGGGAGACTCTGGAAAGGCCTCGGCAGACGCTTCGGCGTTCGGGCATGCAGCTTCGCAGATCTGGGATCAGATCACCGGGAAGCCTTACGACCACGGGAAGCCTGAAACCACGCCGGCGCAGGGATCCGACCAGACACAGCCTATCGGCATTCGTCAGAACAACCCCGGTAACCTTCGCACCGGCCCGGGCGGGTCATTCGGGTCGTATGCCACGCCACAAGATGGCCTTAATGCCCTGAGCAACCAGCTTGGCCTGTATTTCAACGGGCAGTCGGCAGCGGCAGGCAAGAAGCGGCTCGAAACCGTGCGCGAGATCATCTCGACCTATGCACCGAAGAACGAGAACGATACAGGCGCCTATGTGGCTGATGTGTCGGGTCGTCTAGGGGTAAGTCCTGACGCGCAGCTCCATCTGAACGATGTCGCCGAGAGGGCGAAGCTGATGCAGGCGATCGTCCTCCACGAGAACGGCCGCAACCCTTACAGCGACGCTCAGTACCAGCAGGCTGCCGGAGCCAACTTGAGCGCCCAGACCACGATCAATGTCTACGGCACCACCAATCCTCAGGAAACAGCCTCCGCCGTTGGGCGTGAGCAGGATTCGGTGAACCAGCGACTCGTACGCAACTTCCAGACCTCGGCGGCGATGTGAGCATCCTTTCGCAGGTTGGCCTTCTCGTCGCGGGAGAGGTGGCGGACATTTTCCTGAAGTCAGGACGTGCCATTGGAACCATCATTCCTCAGTGCACGATCGAGGAGCGTGCGCGCGACGAGCTGGCCATCACGGAGCATCCGATCCAGACCGGCGCACCCATCACGGATCACGCCTACAAGATTCCATCGACGGTCACAGCCCGATACGGATGGAGTCAATCCGGCGCGATCTTCAACCTGACCAGCGGCGGCATCCTCAGCTCCGATCCAAAGGACGTCTACGACCAGCTGCGAATGCTGCAAGAGAACCGGCAGCCGTTTCAGCTGATCACCGGTAAGCGCACGTACGACAACATGCTGATCCAGACGCTGGAGCAGGTCACCGACAAGGCGACTGAGCATGCCCTGGCGGTGACGATCACGTTCAAAGAAGTGTTCCTTGTCAACGTGGTCGAGGTCCAGGTGGTCGCCGAAAACCAGGCCGATCCGGCGCAGACGGCACCGGTGGTGAATAAAGGAACCGTGCAGCCAAAGCCTGTTCAGCAAAGCGTCCTGAGTTCGATTGCCGGCTTCGTGGGTGGGTGAGATGGCGACTTACGAGATCCCCCTCTCCGGGCAGGCGCAGTCATTCCAGACGACTATCGCCAATGTCACTTACACGCTTACGCTGATCTGGCGTGATGCTGCGTCCGAATGGGTGCTGGATATTGCTGACGCCAACGGCAACCCGCTCGTCCAGGGTATTCCCTTGGTGACCGGCTGCGATCTTCTTGCTCAGTACGGATACGTCGGATTCGGCTTTCAGCTGTGGGTCGCCACCGATGGAGATCCTGATGCTGTGCCGACCTACGACAACTTGGGCACGCAGTCCCATCTGTACGCGGTGACACCGTGACGCAGCAGTACCTACGCGCGCTATCGCTGATCGTCGGTAACCAGGCGCAGGCCTACGACCTTTCGAACCTGCACGTCAGGTTCGAGGTCAAGAACGCGACTGTGCAGACATTGAAGACTCTGCAGGCGCGGGTATTCAACGTCACCGACGAACTGGCCAAGCTGATCCAGAACGAGTTCACCTCCGTAAAACTCAGTGCAGGCTACGAGGGGAACATCGCCCAGATATTCAGCGGCGAGATCACCATGGTCCGCCGAGGCAAGGAATCGGCGACGGACACCTTCGTCGATATCCAAGCGCAGGACGGGGACAAGGCCTTTGGCTGGGCCACCTCAAGCTGGACGATCGACAAAGGCTATACGGCGGACGACATCTATCAGCACTGCCTCAAGGACCTTTCGCAGTACGGCATCGCCGCCGGTTTCAAGCCGGACTTCTCGAACCATCCCGCGCCTGACGCCAAGACAGTCCACGGGCAGACACGCGATGTCCTGCGTACGTTGGCGGATTCTCAGGGCTGCACCTGGAGCATCGAGGACGGGAAGCTCAACTTCATTCCGATCAAAGGTTACTTGCCTGGGGCAGTGCCACAGATCAACGCCTCGTCTGGCATGGTAGGAACGCCCCAGCAGACTATTGGCGGTCTGGTCGTTCGTATGCTGTTGAACCCGGTCATCAAGGCTGGCAGCAAGATCCAGTTGAACAATGCCGACGTCGCGTCACTGACGCTTACCAGCAAGTTCCAGTTGCCGCAGGTCGTTCCCAGTTTCGATGCGGACGGCTTCTACCGGACCTTCCAGGTCGTTCACGCTGGCGATTCGCGCGGTAACACCTGGTACACCGATTGCGTGTGTGCCGCAGTCGATGGAACCGCCCCTCTCACTTCTGGATTCACTCAAGCGGTGCCTGAGAATGGATAGTCGCCAGCGTTGGAGCGATGAGGAGGAAATGCTCCGCGTCGCAATCGATGGCCTGCTCACCCAAGTGTGGACGTCTCTCCCTGGATACATCGTTTCATACGACGCCACGACTAACACCGCGACGGTGCAGCTCGGCGTTCAGGGGCAAATTTCAGGCCCTGATCAGACCCCGAAAAGCGTCAATTACCCGCTACTTTCTGGCGTTCCAGTGATTTTTCCTCGCGGCGGCGGCGGAACGCTGACGTTTCCTATTTCCGCCGGCGATGAGTGCTGGGTATCGTTTGCATGCCGCGCCATTGGTGGGTGGAAGCAGTCTGGCGGGGTACAGCCACCGAACGATGCTCGACGGCACGATTTGTCGGATGCGGTGTGCCACATCGGCCCGATGTCGCAGTCGAAGAAGCTCTCAGCGATCAGCACGTCCACCGTGCAGCTTCGATCAGACGACGGGTTTACCTATGTGGAACTCGACCCGGTTACCAAGAAGGTGAACATCGTTGCTCCTGGCGGGTTCAATGTGAACGGGAATACGGTGTTCACGGGCCAGGTGAAGGCCAATGGCAAGCGCATCGACGAATCCCATACCCACACGGCACAGGGCGCCACAGCGGTTACAACTCCGGTGAACTGACATGCGACTTCGATATCTGGTCTTTTTCATCATGGCGTTCTGCCTCCGAACAGTACATGCCGAAGAGAAGCACGTCATATACACGGACGCGCAGCTCCATGGCATTTGGCTGGGCATCAAGGGTCAGTGCGAGACGCTCGCCAAGGCTGAAGGCAAGCCGCACCTCTATGACTGATGCATCGACTTTCAGAAGGCCGAGTGGAAGGCATGGCACCAGTTGTTTGTCGACCCATCGGTGAGCCAAATGGTGTGGGAACGCTGCGACTACGAGACCGGATTCCGGCAGACACTCGACCTGCATACATACAACCAATGTTTGCGATTAGCCAAAGACCGGCCTGATCTGCAGTGATACAAACCCGCCGAAAGGCGGGCTTTTCTTTGGGGGCATCCGTGCGCTACCGAAAGCTTGATGCCAACGGTGACTACACCTTTGGGCATGGTCAGTCGGACTTCTATCGCGACCAGCCGGAGGCTGTGGCTCAGGCTGTGAGAACTCGCCTGGAGCTGTTCGCCGGTGAATGGTTCCTGGATACGACCGCCGGCATGCCGTGGCGCACGAAGGTCCTCGGCAAGTACACGACCTCGCTCTACGACTTCGCCATCAAGCAGCAGATCACCCAAACCGATGGGGTCCTGTCCCTGGATTCCTACAGCAGCAACCTCGATCCGAATACGCGCGCGCTTAGCGTGAGTGCGGCGATATCGACGATTTACGGGCAGACCACGGTGGAGACCACGCTTTGATCACCACGACCGCGCCGACCCTTTCGGCAACCGGCATCAGTGCCCCCGCCTATTCGGATGTCCTAGCCTTCCTTCAGGCCCAATACCAGGGTATCTATGGTGCCGATGTCTACCTGGAGCCTGACAGTCAGGATGGGCAGTTTCTGGCCATCGTGGCTCAAGCCATCAGCGACGCCAACGCTACCGCCATCCAGATCTACCAGAGCATGAGTCCGGCCACGGCTCAAGGGGCCGCGCTCAGCCAAAACGTGAAGCTCAATGGCATCGCGCGAGCCTTGTTCAGTTACTCGACAGTCGATCTGCTGTTAATAGGACAGGCTGGGTCAACGATCAATAATGGCATCGCTCAGGATACCAATAGCAATCAATGGATCCTTCCAGCTGTCGTTGTCATTCCGCCAAGCGGTCAAATTACGGTGACAGCCACCTGCTCAGTGGCCGGTGCTATCACTGCACCAGCCGGCACGGTGACCATCATCAAGACACCTACGCTTGGCTGGCAGAGCGTCTCAAATCCTTACGACGCCGTGCCTGGTGCCCCGGTCGAATCGGATGCCGATCTTCGATATCGACAAACGGTCTCGACCGCGCTTCCATCCTTGACCGTCATGGATGGCATTGTTGGCGCTGTGTCTTCGATCCTTGGCGTGGCCAGGGTAAGGGCCTACGAGAACGACACGGCGTCCACCGATAGCAATGGCATTCCCTCGCACTCGATGTCGTTGGTTGTCGACGGCGGAGATGCGACGGCCATAGCCAATGCCATCGCGACAAAGAAGACTCCAGGCGCGGGCACCTATGGAACTACGCCGGTCGTTGTGACGGACATCTATGGGCGACCGATCACTATCAACTTCTTCCGGGCGACGGATCAGGCGATCACTGTTTCCATAACGATGAAGGCCTTGGCAGGCTATAGCAGTACTGTGGGTCAAGCAGTTCAGCAGGCGGTCTCCGCCTACGTGAATGCCACGGCCATCGGTGGCGGCACTGCAGGCACGGTGGAATGGGATGGCGCTATTGCGGCAGCTAAGGCCGTGCCGAACAGCAATACCTTCCGCATCACCAGCCTGACACTTACGGGTCCTGGCGGGGCAGGGGCGCCTGACGTACCCCTGGCCTTTAACCAGGCCGCCACCTGCACGCCTAGTGCGGTGACGCTCACGGTGAGCTGATGGCTGACGTCTCGCAGTACACCGGGCTCATCACTTCAGAGCACGCGGACAAGCCAAAATTCAGCGCCATGGTCGCTGCTGTGGCGCAGTGCTTTGTCGATCAGCAGAACGCGCTAGGTGGATTCATACCGGCATTCGACCTGGATCAAGCAGTCGGCGATCAGCTTGACATCATCGGCCTGTGGGTCGGTGTTAGCCGGCGCGTGAATACACCACTGACGGGCGTCTACTTCTCGTTTGATATCACTGGTGTCGGCTTCGACCAGGGGGTCTGGCAGGGACCGTTTGATCCATCCACGGAGGTCACCTTGCTGGATGACGACACGTATAGGACCCTGATACGAGCCAAGATCGGTGCCAACCATTGGGATGGAACACTGGGATCGTCGGCGGCCATCCTCAACCAGATATTCGAAAGCGGAACACACGTCTTCATCCAAGACAACCAGGACATGACGATGACCATCGGCGTGTCCGGAACGATTCCATCAGCCATCCTTCTTGCTCTGCTTAAGGGCGGATACATACCGCTTAAGCCTGAGGGTGTGCTGGTGAACTCATACATAGTCACAAGTTCCACAGGTTCTCCCATCTTCGGCTTCGACATGACCGGACCTTACGTATCAGGGTTCGATTCTGGGTCCTGGGCAAAACCACTCTAGCTAAGTCCCATATTCATTTGCGCAGCCGCCTTAGGGCGGCCTTTTTGTTTGGAGAAAGAACAGCATGGCAACGAACGATTTCCAGGTATTTGCGGGCGGCGCAGGGGCCAACGTCCTCAGTCAAAGCGACTGGCTGGCCCTTGCAGCGCTTGGCGCCGGCTTCTCATCGGGCATGGCTCAATCCGCCGCATGCAATAAGGCCTGGCGGCAGTCATCGATTATGGCTGCTGTTCTTGCCCAGCTTATCGTGGATAACACGGGACAGAACGCCACCGACGACGGAACGATGGCCACGCTGCTGGCCAACTTGAAGAAGGCTGTGGGCGGGCGCCTGCTTGGTCCTCCTCGCATCTTCACGTCGAGCACGACGTACACGCCCACCCCAGGAACAAACTCGATCATCGTCGAGGTACAAGGTGGCGGCGGTGGCGGCGGTGGGGCGCCGGCTACAAGCTCGAGCCAGTACGTGGCCTCAGGCGGTGGCGCATCAGGGTGTTACGCCAAGTCTCTGCTAACCAGTGGATTCTCAGGCGTTACGATCACCGTAGGATCGGCTGGATCTGGCGGTGTTGCTGGAGCCAATAACGGATCTCAAGGTGGAACATCGTCGTTTGGTGCGCTCATTTCGTGTCCTGGTGGCTTCGGTGGTGTAGGACAGATCGCAGTCACTAATGGAACGCCATCGTTTGGACAAGTGACGGGCACCCAGAACAATGCGAGTGGTGGCAACATCATCAATGGCAGTAGCAATACAGCGTCCCTTGGGTTTGGGGCGGCGACGAATGCCATGGTGTCCGGATCTGGATGCGCCTCGCAGTTTGGAGGTGGAGGCAAGGGAATCGTGGGCAGTAGTGCGGCAGGAAACGCCGCCGTTTCATACGGAGCTGGAGGAGGCGGTGCAGCTAATAATTCGTCTGGTTCCGCTTTGGCCGGAGGTTCTGGCGGTCCTGGCGTGGTCATCATCTGGGAGTATGCATAATGGAAACATACGCCATCGTTGAGTCTGGGGTAGTGGTGAACACGGTCCTTTGGGATGGTGGCAACGAATGGAGTCCCCCGAGCGGGTCCGAGGCCATCCTGTTGCCTGATGGATCCCCGGTCGGAGTCGGCTACACCTATAACGGCACGCAGTTCACGCCGCCGTCGGCGGGTTGACGAGTATCGCGAACCGATCCATAGTTCCCCAATGATGGGAGAGTCTATGGATGGGTTCTATGCCATATGGCCTTCGCTGGCCCTCGTTGCTTTTGCTGTCTGCGTAGCGTCGACACGGCCCTTTCGTGCACTTGATCCCGCGCCCGGAGCATCTTCAGGGCGAGACGTGAACCTTGATGGGCTGAGGACCTTTCTAGCCCTCGCTGTGTTCATGCATCACATGTCGATCCGAAGGGCCGCCGTCCTAACCGGCGTCGTGGCCCTTCCTCCATCGCACTTCTACGCCTATCTAGGAAGCTTCGGTGTGTCGGTGTTCTTCATGATCACTGGCTATCTTTTTTGGGGGAAGCTTCTCGATCGCAAGGGAAAAATCTCTTGGATTGATCTATACGTCCACCGTTTCTTCCGCATCGTGCCGCTCTATTGGGCACTGATGGCTATATACATCACCGTCGTGTTGACTCGCGCGGACGGCGGACTCGCCAGCGCGATCGCTTCGGCATGGGCCGGGGCGCTGAAGTGGTTGGCCTTCGGCGCCTATCCGGGGCCGCCTCCGCTGCTGGGCGATACGCGCGCCATGCCGCTGGTCGGCATGACGTGGACTCTGACGTACGAATGGGGCTTCTATGCGTCCCTTCTGGTCACGGCATTCCTCGCCAGGACACGTTGGTCTGGGCCGGTGCTCGCTGTGGCTATCGCGCTCACGTTATGCACAAAGCTTGGACTGAGTGGACCGGTGAGTTATTTCATCTCGCTCTTTCTGTGCGGGATGCTGACGGCGTGGATGGCTCGTGCCTTTCCCAGGTGGCGAGGAGATGGCTACGTGCGATCCATCATCGCTATAGGGTTTGTCATTGCTGCCGTGTGCTTGAGCGATACTGCTTATTCCGGGGTCGGCGTACTGCTGCTCGGCCTATTCTTTCTGCTCATTGCCTCAGGGACTTCGTTGTTCGGGTTGTTGCGGTGCACTGGCGCCATGCGCCTTGGACACGCCAGCTACAGCATCTACTTGTTGCACGGTGTGGTGCTGTGCAGCTTCTTCGCCCCGTCACTTCTGGGTGGGTGGGCAGCTGGCTCGGTTATCCGATATTGGTGTCTTGGCGCGGTGACGACGATGGCGCTCGTGGTGATTGCGTCGCTGTCATATCTTGGCATCGAGCGGCCAGGCATCGCCTTGGGGCGCCGCTTGCTTGGTAGGCGGACTGACGACACTGGCATGCATGGGCATGCCCCCTCTCTCGTCCGGACCCGACCCCGGCCACCGATCCCGCCCCCTGAGACGCCGCCCGCGTAGGCTGGCGGTCATGTCCGAACCTCCGCGCGTCCACTGGGAACAGGTGTTCATGAGCGGTCAGCCGCTCGACCACTGGCTGGCCACGCTGCCCGGCTCGGTCTGCTTCGCCTCCGTGAATATGCGGATCGACGGCACCTGGAAGGTGAACCTCACGCCCAAGGGAAGGGGCCTCAAGGTCATCCCGATCTATTCCCAGCCCTACCGGACCCGCGAGAAGGCCATGGCGCATGTCGAGCGGTGGGCGCAGTACCACTGGCGAAAGGTGCCGCCGGCGGAGCCGAAACCCGGGAGGATGGGGTGGTAGGCCTACTACCAGCACGAGTTGCCCGAGAAGAAGTGAAATGCACCACATCCCTGTGGTGCGGGCCCATCAGTGGAGGAATGGCTTCAGCGCCTCCCAAAGGTGACGTAGCACAGTGAGCCCTTCATCGGCCGCCTATTCGACAGCGAACAGTGCAACGGCCCAGGCCTAGATGGTCTTCGGGTTGATCTTCATTGCGTAGATCCTCGGTCTTGGGAAAAGCCAGCTTTCGCCAGCACCACTATGGTACGACCGGTTTTCGGTGAAGTAAGGAAAGCGCCGGATTCGCGGGGACTGCACAGAAATTCCCCACGAAGGCCCTCAAACGGCGCTGTTGAGCCATTCTCGTCTCGTATCGGGGGCACCAATTCAACCACTTGCGCACTTGATGCGCTGCGTCATCCCGAGACGCGTGCGCCATGGCGGAATGCGCTGGCATGTTCGCCACGCCAGCGGCGCTTTTCGTGGTGTGGTTCAGTCGGTCGATTCGCGACCGCTTTCATCGGTACGGAAGACCCGGCGCAGCCGGCTGCATAGCCGCCGTACGTTGTCGACGGTGCGGATGTCGCCCATGTCGTTGTCGAGCAGGGGAACATCGGTGCCCACCAGCTGGCGCAGTTCCGACCGGGCCAGCGCCAGCAGGCCCTGGGCCGAGGGCAGCAGATCCTTCAGAAGCTCGTCGTGGCGTTGCCTTTGGTGGATGCGTCCAAGGTCTTCAAGCCCTTGCTCCAGGTCTTCCACCCAGGCCAGCAGTACACGTTCGGTCGAAAAAGCCATTACCACGCTCATACAGGTCGTGCGGCAGCTCAAGCCAGCCGGCACGCTCTCCCAGGTGCCACCGGCGGATGTCGTTCCTCGTCAGCGCCATGACGCTGTAGGTCAGCTTTTGGCGAAAATGCCCCGGTCGAGCACCTCGGCCTGTACGTGTCCGGCAACCGCGTCCTGGTCCACCGCCTCGCCGCTGATCTCCTCCTGGGGCACTACAGTGCCATAGATCTGGGCACGCCATGCAACCCGTCCCGGCAGCTGGTCGACTTCGCAAAGCACTTGAAGTTCGTGGTGCGCCTCGTCCACGACGTTGAAGTTCATGTTCATGCGTGAGCGCCCCTGACGCTCGCGGTACGTCTTGCGGTTGATGGTGGAACGGCTCAGCGGGCGGGTCCCATCGAATGCTTGTTCTTGTTCTTCGAGGCGCCATGCTTCGCCAGGTGGCAATCAAGGACCGTGCCATGTGTGGGGAAGGCGGACGCGGCTGGCATCCGATATGGAGCAGGCATGCGCGGCCGGCTAGGCTAGTGCCAACGCCGCCGAGCCCTGAAGCCAAGGATGCCGCCATGCGAATACGCGCCCGCCGGATGTCACTGGGCCTGATCCTGGCCTGCCTGTGCGTGCTGGCGACTTGGCGCGCCATGTGCGCCGACGCGCTTCAATAGGCGCAGTACACGGGCACGCTGGGGCCGCAGCGCATTGGCCTGATCCTCCGCATGGCCGGCCAGCAACCGGAACCGAGCCGTTACTACTACTTCCGCTACCTCGCTGACATTCCGCTGACGGGCGAACGGCGCGATGGCACGTTCGTCCTGCACGAGCAGGGCGCCACGATGACGCTGCACTTCGTGGGCAACGGCAGCGAGGATGGCAAGCCGCTGGATTTCGACAACAGCGTGGGCCTGGAGGGCAACTGGAGCAACGGCAAGATCACCCTGCCGGTGAAGCTGCAGGGCGGCGGCCTGTTCGCGGCCGCGCCGGAAGGGCATTGGTATCAATCCATCACCGATGAAACGGACGAAGCCTTCGAGGCGCGAACCAAGGGCTTTTGCGCCGCCGTGGCCAAGGGCGACAGCGCATCGGCCGCGCGCTACGTGCATTTTCCGCTGCGCGTGAATCACGGAGCGGAAAGGCACGAGCGGATCCGCGACGCGAAGCAGCTGGCCGCCCAATGGAAGCGGATCTTCACGCCGGCTTATGTGGCGCGCATCGCCGATGCCTCGCCGCACAGCATGGCCATCGTGCAGGGCAACGCCATGCTGGGCGATGGCCTGGCGTTCTTCAGCGACAAGGGTGTGGAAGTCCTCAACCTGCCATGACCGCGGCCTGGCCGCGGATGGCCTCAGGCGAGGATGCCGTGCTCGCGCGCGTAGGCGTACACGTCCAGATCGTTCTTCAGCCCCAACTTGTTCATAGCGTCCATCTTCTGCCGGCTGATGGTCTTGACGCTGCGGTTGAGCTGCCCGGCGATTTCGGTGACGGTGAAGCCCGACGCGAACAGCCGCAGCACTTCGGTTTCGCGCTTGGACAGGGCAGGGCGATCGTCCGCGTGTCCGCCGGGGCCACCCTCGTCGATCAGGTGGGTGATGCTGGTGCTGAGGAACGATCGCCCATGCGACACGGCCTGCACGGCCAGCGTGAGTTCCGATAGCGCATCCGTCTTGCTCATCAGCCCGCGCACGCCGGTGGCGAGGATGGCTTTGAGCACGCCGCCGTTGTTCACCATGGTCAACACGACGATGGGCAAGTCGGGTCGACGGCGTCGGATCATTCCTAACATCTGCAAGCCATCGGCAAGCTGGCCGCCCGGCATGCTGAAGTCGGAAATCAGAAGATCGCAGGGTTGTTTTTCCACGGCGTCGATCAGCTCGAAGGGCGAGCCGACTTCGGCGACGACGTGAGCGTTGCTGCCGTTCTCCAGCAGCGCGCGCACGCCGCTGCGAAAAATGGGATGGTCGTCAGCGAGGATGATGCGTAGGCCCACAGTTTGCCCGTCCCGAATGTCCGTATAGCCAACATAGGGTAGCTGTTCGACTTGCAATACCTTGTAAGGTTGTCCTTACAAAGTGCTTGTAGTCTTCATACAGCGCTCATGAAACTGGCGTGGCAAGACATCATTGGAGTCTGCCCGGTTACCGACAAGCGGATGGCAAGCAGGTCGCAACGCGCCCATTTTAAATCCGCAGAACACCCTTTCGTCATTGCGAAATTTTACTTAGACGCCGATTCACAGGCCTTGCACCCTTTCTCGGCTCTAATCGAACGAGGGTGGCGGCCGCATCTGGCGGTTGCGTGTCGGTTGCGCAGGGGCCTATGGAGTGATTCCCGGCTCCGTGATCCGCAATCGTGTTCCGCGACTTTCCCTCATGTCTCGCGCCCGGCGCCGGGCACGGACGCGCGCACGGGGTTTCCAGGTGTTCCCTTGGCATTCGAACAGGAGTGTTCTCATGCGGCCATGGCCTCGCCAAGCGATATCACCGATCCGGGGACGCCTTCTCTGCACCATGCTCGCCGCGTCGTTCGCACCCACGTTGCTTGCGCAGTCCGCAGCCTCCTCGGACGACCTGAAGGCGCAGATCGCCCAGATGCGCCAGCAGATGGAAGCGCAGCAACAGGCCATGCAGAAGATGCAGCAGCGGCTGGACGAACTAGAGGCCAAGGAATCCGCGCAGGACAAGGTATCGCAGGCGCCGGCAGCGACACCGTCCACGACCGCGAAGCCGCAGGCGCTCGCGACGCCCGTCGTAGCCGCGGCATCCGCCCCGGCGCCATCGACACCGCCGCCCTATCGGCCGCCTTCCGCGCTGGCCGGCGTGGCCGAGCCGCTGCCGGAGGGCTACGTGCGCCTGGGCGACACCGGCAACCTGCTCAAGCTCGATCTGGTCGCGCAGCTCGACACCATGATCGACAGCAAATACCTGGGCTCGGCCGATCTGTTCGTGCCTTCGTCCATTCCGGTGCGCGGGCAGCCGTTCTACGACAGCGGATGGCGCACCAATCTCAGCGCGCGGCAAAGCCTGTTCCGCATGGATTTCCGCCGCGATACCGACTACGGCACGCTCAAGGTTGTCTACAAGAACAACTTCTTCGGCAGCGGCTCGGGCGACATGCCCTACAACCTGCAGTTCTTCTACGGCGAGCTGGACAACCCGTACTACACGCTGCTTGCGGGCTACAACAGCTCGGCATTCACCGACATCGACGTGTTCCCCAACACGCTCGATTACGAAGGTCCCAACTCGTTCACCTTCAAATACGGGCCGCAAATCCGCTTCTCGCCGGTGCTCTATCGCTCGGGCGACAGTAAGCTGACCTTGCCGCTGTCGATGGAAAAGCCGAACGCCGACATCACCAGGATCGGAAACTACACGCCGTACTCGCGCCTGGCCGACTTCACCCTCGGCTTGCGCTGGGAAACACCGCTCTGGCATATCCAGTGGGCCAACCTGTTCCGCGACCTGGGCATGCAGGACGCCACCACGGGTCAGACGCAGCGCACCAGCGCGTTCGCCACGCAATTGACCGGCAGCACCAAGCTGTTCGAGCGGGACAGCGCCCAAGGCTGGTTCAGCAGTGGCCATGGCTATGCCAATTTCCTGCAGGACATCTCCGGCCTGGGGCTGGATGCCGCGTTCACCCGCAGCGGCGTGCTGCGCGCCATACGCGCGCGCGGCTGGGGCCTGGGCTACACGCACGGCTGGACGGACAACCTCAGTTCCAGCGCGTCCTACGGCTACCTGCGTATCAGCCCCTCGACGGACATGCTGATCGACCAGGACCTGCCCAAGAGCACCAAGTTCGCCTCGCTCAACCTGGCCTGGCAGTTCAGCCAGCGCGCCATGCTCGGCATCGAATACCTGTGGGGCCAGAACATTTCGCTGGAAGACCTGCGAGGGCAGGGGCAGCGCGTGCAGACCACCCTGCGCTACGACCTCAACCCCTGACGCGCGCCCGGCAGCGGTGCCCGCGGCTAGATGCGGGAGCATCAGCTCTTTGCTGGCCTGCCGCATGCCGGGTGATTCCGCCTCCGCCGCCGTTGCACCGATCCCGCCATTCCCGCCGTTCCTGTCTGGTCAGGTGCCGATGCTGCACCGCGGAAGCGTCGCAAATTCATGCGTTTAGGGCCGTGACCTTTGCCATGCGAGCGCTGGCGGAACCCTATGTAAGCTCGCGGCAAGCATCCCCGGCACGTCATGCCACCGGTTATCCCCACGGCCGGTGCCTTCCCCATGGCGGAGCGGACGAAAAGGAGTTCCTCATGGCAGTACTCGTCGGAATCTATGTGATTCAGGGCGACGCCTTTGACGTCGTGCGCGACGGCAAGACGTTCTGGGTCGGCACATGGACGCTCTACCGCTCCCCGGCCATGAACCGCACCGATTGGCAGTTCCTGACCGGTGGCGAGACGTCGATGACCTTCGCCACGCCGGCGCTGGCCGTGGCAGCTGCCGAGGAAGAAGGCGTGGCCTTTGCCCGCCTGCTGCAGGGCGACGACGGCCTGGAGCCCATGCCCTGGGAGGCCGTGCCAGCCGTCGAAACCTATGCACCCCGGCGAACCTTCGCCGGCGGCCGGTGCTGAACCCGGTGGCATAGCGGTGGACGCCCGGGCTGGTGCCGGGCGTCTTGACCCATAATGAGCATCCACGGCCACGTGCCGGGAATGTGGAAGGCGTAGGGCCGACGATGGCGCGCACCCTGCTAGCGCTGCTGGTGCCGGAAGCGGAGCCGGTCGTCGGCAGCTTCCGCGAGCAGTACGACCCCGCCGCCCGCCGCGGGCTCGGCGCGCACATCACGCTGATCTACCCCTTTATCGACAGCGAACTGCTGACCCCCGGCCTGCTGGCGCGCGTGCGCGAGGTGGCCGCCGACCTGCCCGCGCCGATGTTTCGCCTGGAAGAGGTTCGCACGTTTCCCTCCGTGGTGTGGCTGGCCCCCGAGCCTGCACGCTCCATTGCGCAGATCGCCTCGGCGCTGGAGCGTGCCTTTCCCGATCATCCCAAGGGCGGCGGTGCCTTCCCCGAATACGTGCCCCATCTTTCCGTGGCACGGCAGGTTCGGCAGGAGCAGGCGGTGCTGATCAACGAGCTCGAAGCGCGCATCGCGGATCACGGGCCGATATACGCGTGGTGCGAAACCATGACGCTGCTGGTGAGCGAAAACCGCCGATGGCGGGAGCTGGCGAGCTTTCCGTTCCTGTACTGATCACGACAAGGAGTTTCCATGGCCAGCCCCACCAGCGATGCCGACATCATCCAGAACGCCTACGCGCAGCGCCTGCAGGCCTTGTTCGACAACTACGTTGACGTGGCGCCCTCCGACCCGGACGGTGCGAAAGCCAAGTTCGTCGCAGGCGTGACTTTTCTGCGTGGCGTGCGCGCCGCGGCCTTGCAGGCGCTCCCGGCGGACAGCGTGCCGCTCGGCGCCAGAACGATGCGGCAGGGCAGTGCGCGAAAAGCCGCCACCAAGAAGAAGGCGCGATGACGCAGCGGCGATGTCGTCGAGAGCGAAGAGCTACGACATCGCGAGCGGTAAAACATCGTGACATCGAGTGGTAGAACTACGCGACACGTCGGAAAACCACTGGTTTTCCCGGGTGCGCGCCATTTGAGAAACGTCCCCTGTTTTCACGTGTTCGTGGCTCTCTACTATTTACCCTAGCTGCGTTGATGATCGTTGCCGCCCGAAAACCTCAGGTCATGAGACACCTTCCGGTTGGCAGTCATGCCTCTTTACTTGGCCGGCGTTTCGGCGTGGGGCCGCTGTTTCGCCTCATCGCTGTAGGAGGCGAGTCGGACAAAGTCCTTCTTCGTCGCATCACTGGTGTTTGTGCAGAGACTCGCTGAGTTGCGGGAGAACGTCATGACCGAGAATCCATCATTGCGGGAGTTTTCCGTCGTGCTGTGCGCCGATGGAGACAGCGTGGTCGCCGCGGACACCCATGTCGACGAAGCGCCCGACCTGCTCGAAGAAGACATCGCCAACCTCAGCCAGGCCTCCGTGGCGTGGCGCAGGCCCTATGCCGACGGCGAGCGCGTCGAAGTGGCCGACGTGGAAGAGGTCGAATGGCTGGAGCGGGAATCCGCCCTTGCGGTAGTGCGGGAGCTGTACAGCTTCGGCCACGGCGCCAGGCTGTATTTCCACGCCCCCGATCTCACCTTCTACGCCGCGCTCTACATGGACGAGCTGGTGTGGCGCGCGGTCAAGTCGACGGAGTTCGAACTGGCCGAAAAGGCCTTCGAGGAATTCGTCCTGCAGGTCAACAGCCGCGCGCGTGCCGAAGTGCGGCGCGTGCAGCTGGAAGCCCGGAACGTGCAGCTGAAGCGCCACATCACCGAGGCGGAGGCCAGGGTGGAGCGCCTGCGCGTGAACATGCAGCGCAACGCCGTGCAGAAGCAGCGGGCGATGGAGCGCGACAACAGCCTGCGCAACGACATAAAGCAGCTGGAAGCCACGCGCGTGCAGGCGCAGCTGCACGCCAACCGCACGCTTCGCCAGATCGGCCAGCTTTACTCCAACTGCGCCGCGCAACTGCCGCGTCCGCGCAGCACCAGTTCGGCGTTCCGCCGGCGCTGAGCCACGCATCACGCTGCTCGCCGGCTTGGCAATGCGCGGCCTGGGCAATCTTCCGCCACCATCCTGAGGTGTGGCGCATCGCCATGCGGGCCGATGCGCCACAGGGGCGGATCATCGAACGTTGAAGTCACCCTTCGCCCGTGACCGGGCATCCCGGCATGTCGTCGAAACCCTGGTGTTTGCCTCCGTGGGTAGATTCGTCGCGCGCCAGACATGGCAGCGCCTGCGCTTTGTCGACGCAACGACGCACGAAGCAGCTTCGACCGTATCCTCGCGGCCGCTGAATGATCGGGATATCGGGTGACGTGCCGAAGGGGGACTAAGGCGGGCGCAAACGTGCCGTATGATCAGGCGTAGCCATGATCAACTCCTGGTTAGTTGTTGATGGTCAGTGGGTCGTATGGGCTCCACCCCATGCGGCCCGCGCTACTCACAGCACACTCGCTGCGGCCGCTTGCATGGCCCCAAGAAAGACAGCGCAAGCGACGCCACTACAGTAGCAAACGTTCAATCCATCCATTGTCAGGGTTTTGCCCAACGAATTGCGCGAAAAAAGAGCGCGTGCGCGGCGCGGCGCCTGTTCGACATGCACGCGTCACATCGAATGCGGTTAACAGGCATTTTCCTAGGGAAATGGAGCACGTCCAGGTTGTGCTCGCCGCCATCTTCCATGTCGCGCATCGGCCAGGGCGTAACCCGACGCCGATGCCCGGGAACGCGCGATGCGCTTACCAGCGCATGCCTTCAAACAGATTCCAGCCGTTGTCGCCGCGACGCTCCTTCAGAAAGTAGGAGTAATTGGCGGTCAGCCCAAACAGGAACGCCAGGCCAAAACCCACACCGCGGGAAAGGATATTGCCCACGCTGTCGGGCAGCAGGCTCACCACGATGCCCACCGCGACGGCGATGCCAAACGCCACCAGCGCCCTGCGCCACATGCCCACCGCCAGGAAATAGAACGGCCCGAACAACCACGCCAGCCAGTTGAAGGTGATCTTCCGGCGCTGGCCGCTGGGCAGACCCTTCAACGCCTCCTTGAAGCCCGGGCTGTTGGGCGCGCCATGCTGTTCAAAGAAAGCGAAACGTTCCTGCCATTTCTGCGGATAGGTGGTCGTGCTCGTCGCATCCATGAGTGAAGTCCTGTCGATAGGGAAGTCGGGAGGGCCGTAGCCGGCCGGCGCGAATTTAAGAATTGTCCGAGTGGGCGCCACTATCGATGGATGGACGCAAATGGACTAGTCGACGCTTCCCTGACGACGCGTGGTGATCGACTCACATCGTTGTAGGAGATTGCTTACATACGAGTTGGTATGGCTGACTTGCCAAGGGCACGGCGTTTGGATTCAGACCCATCCGGTGGAGCCGCTCGCGCCCGCTTCATAGGATGTCGGCGTTGCTGGCGAACGCCGGGAAATATCGGTGTGACGCAAGCGTTGCAGGCGCCGCCTTTTCCGATCGGCATAAAGGGTGCGATATCGAGCCGCCGCGCGGCAGTCACTTTTCGTCCAGCACATCCGCAGGCAAGCGGTTTTGGCTTGCCCTTGTCGAGGAAAGGCGCATGGACGAAAGCAAGAAACGACATCACAAGATCATCACCGCTGTCGTCGCCGCGCTGCTGTTGGTCGTGCTGATAGCCCTGTGGTTCGGATGGCACCGGACAGAGCAGGCGGCGGATGTGCCCGCGCCTCCGGGCACGGCCTTCACTTATGAGTACGTCAAGCCCCGCAGCCCCAAGCTCGTGCCGACGTACGACTTGGTGAGCAAGCAGAATGTCTTCGCCCTCATGCCTGAAATCCACGCGGTGGACCGCGCATTTCTCGTGCCGCAGACCATTCATTTCGTCGCCGCGGAATGCGGGGAGGCCAATGCGTTCTATTCGCCACCCAAGGCCGAGGTGGTGCTTTGCTATGAACTGGTCGACGACATCCTCAGCAAGGCAAAGAAGACCGCCAAGGAGCAGAAGCTCGACGATGCGTTCGTCAGCGACTACGTCTACGGTGCGCTGCGTTTCATCCTTCTGCACGAGCTGGGTCACGCCATGATCGACCAGCTCCAACTGCCCATCACCGGGCGAGAGGAAACCGCCGCCGACGAATTCGCCGCCGTGCTTCTTCTTCAATACCTCGATTGGGGCGAATCGCGCGGTGGCGTGGAGAGCAGCCTGCATTACGCCGGCGTCTATCTGGCGGGCGAAGCCGGAAAGCATGATGTATCGGAGTTTGCAGACGAGCATGAAATAGGCGAGCAGCGCTATTTCAACCTGCTATGCATTGTCTATGGCAGTGACCCGTCCGGCTTTCTCGATCTTGTGACCGAACAAGGTCTTCCCAAGGAAAGGGCTGACACGTGCCCTGCCTACACCAGGCGCGTGATGACTTCATGGTACGAGCTTCTGAGCCCGCATATGGCCAAGAAGTATCAGAGCACGCGCCAGGAGTGGCTGGAGCAGGGCATCAAAGGCCGCCAGGCGCAGGACAAGAACGTGGATCAATACCTACGTTGATCGATGCTTCCTGATCAGGCGAGGCACGACGTGCGTTTCCACGCACGCGTTCGTTGAACGAACAGAGGTGAGGAGGAGTAATCATGAAATCATCCAGCACATTGCGCTATCTGCTTCCGCTGCTCCTTGCATGGAGCACGCTGGGCTTGGCTCAAACCGCGGACTCAGCCGCGCCCGCCACCACTGCCGCTGCATCCACATCAAAGAATGCGCCGAAACCCCACAAGAAGGGCTTCCTGACGCCCGTGAACCAGGCGCCGCCTGCGTCGGCGAAGGAGGTCCCCAAATCGGTAAGTCAGTCGATGAAGTCCGTCTTCGACAAGGCGGATACCGACAAGGCCACCAATACAACGACAACGGCCGTGCCGGGCTCGTTCACGGCGGTTCGCCCCAACAGCACGCGCTGTCCCAGCGCATCGCCGGACAACACCGCGTGCAGCGCCGTCGACGGCATCCTCACTGCGAACGAAAACCGCCGCATGGACAACAACGACACCCACCCCGATCCGGCACTCCAGCGCGTCTACGGTGCCGGCGGCTCGCCCGGCAGTTCCAACGGTGTCATCGCAAAAATGCGCCACGCCCGGCCAGAACAAGGGACCATCGCCCCGCGACGGTTCTTGCTGGGCACCCGAGCCCGAGGCGTCGCACTGAATCGCCGCGGAAACCCGGCTTCGGTCTGCAAGTGCCCTACGGTGAACCGACAACGAAACGGGACAGAGTGTGCGGGCTTCCATGGGTTCCGATCGAACCGGGTGGCACACGTCGGGCAACAAAAACCCGCTTTTCAGCGGGTTTCTGTGTCTTCGTGGGTCTCGGTGGTAGTGCCTGAAACCCTTGACTGGTACCGGTGATAGGACTCGAACCTACACTCTGTCGCCAGAAGCGGATTTTGAGTCCGCCGCGTCTACCATTCCGCCACACCGGCATTGCAAGCGGGACATTATGCCGGGTTCAGTGGACGGGGTCGAGCCCCAGTTGGCGGTCGGTGCGCTGGTACTGGTTGTGGCCCAGGGGCTGGAACACGGCGCAGTGGGTCATGGGGCCGGAGTAGATGTGCAGGCTCACGGCGACGGCGTCGTCGCTGGGGTTGCGGATGGTGTGGTATTCGTGGGGCGGGATCAGGCTGCCGGCGGAGCCGGGGCCGGCCTGGATGGAGCCCACGGGCTGGAAGCAGTAGTGGCCGTTCTCGTCGGCCAGGCGCTCGTACTGGACCACTTCCAGCGCGCCGCTCCAGACGCCTTCCACGCACCACATGCCGCAATGATCGTGGATGGGGGTGCCCTGGCCGGGGCCCCAGGTCATGGCGACCACGCAGTAGCCGTGCTCTTCGCTGCGGTACAGCTCGCGGCGGGCGTAGCGGCCCTCGGCCGTTTCGAACACGCAGTCGGGAAGCTTCACTTGCTGGCCGCGGATAAGCGCGCACAGGCTGTTGCGCAGGCTGTCGGTGACGGCGCGGGTGTTGTCCTGCGACACGGCGTGGTCGATGGCGTCGATCAGTTGGCGGGAGCCGGGGAAATCCAGGGTGAGCATGGCGTTCTCGGTAAGTCGTGCAGCCGGGCCATCTTAGCAGCGCCGGCCGCGGGGTGCTGTCGGGCCGTTCAGAGTCGGCCGAGAAAGCCGCCGATGGCGCGGCTGTAGTTGGGAATGTCGACCAGGAAGGCGTCGTGGCCCTGCGGGGAATCCAGCGCCACGAAGTCCACGGCGGCGCCCGCGGCGCGCAGGCCGTCGGCGATCTGCTCCTGCTGTTCCAGCGGAAACAGGATGTCGGTGCTCACGCCGATCACCATGGCCTTTTCGATGCGGATGCGCTTCAGGCCTTCCATCACGCTGCCATTGCCGTATTCGCTGATGTCGAACCAGTCGCTGGCGCGCGAGAGATAGAGGTAGCTGTTGGGGTCGAAGGTGTGCACGAAACGCTGGGCGTGACCTTCCAGGTACGACTCCACTTCGAATTCGTGGCCGAACGGGTTGTCGTCGCGTTGCTCCGGGTCGAGGCGGATGCGCGCGAAGCGGCCGTTCCATTCCATGGCGGAGCGATAGGTGATCACGCCGAGCTTGCGCGCGATGCTCATGCCGTCGGTGGGGTAGTCGGTGTCGCTGTACTGGCCCTGGTTCCAGTGCGGATCGAGGCGGATGGCTTCGCGTTGCAGGGAGCGGATGGCGATGGCGAACGGCTGCGCCTGCGGCGCGGTATCTACGCTGATGTGCGCGCGCACGCTGCCCGGGTGCAGCACCATGTAGGCCAGCGCGCTCATGCCGCCCATGGAGCAGCCGATAAGGCAGGCCAGTTGCTCGATGCCCAGGCTGCGCACGGCGACGTGCGCGGCATTGGCCACGTCTTCCAGCGAGAGTTCGGGAAAGTCGAGCCGGTACGGCTCGCCGGTGGCCGGGTTGATCGACGCGGCGCAGGTCGAGCCTTTGTCGCTGCCCAGCGAGTTCACGCAGATGACGAACCAGCGCGAGGTGTCGATGGCCTTGCCGGGGCCGATCATCGCCTCCCACCAACCCGGCGAGGGATCGTCCGCGTTGGATGCCGCATGCGCGCTGGGCGAGAGGCCGGTGAGCAGCAGCACGGCGTTGTCGCGTGCCTCGTTCAATGTGCCCCAGGTTTCGTACGCCACGCGGGCTTGGTGCAGCTCGCCGCCGCGCTTCATGGCGAAGGGCGAGGGCAGGGCGCAATACCTGCGGGCGTCGTGTGTCATCAGTGAACCTTGTCGATGCTGATGCGGATGGGCGTGTGCGTGTTCACATCGACCACGCCGGCATCGCCTTCCAGGTCGCCCGGCTGGGCGATGGCCTGGCCGCTCTTGCTGATGCGGGCGCCGACGAACACGCGCGACGCCGAGGATAGTTTGAGTTGCGGCGTCATGCCCATCCCGTCGTTGAGGGTGACCGTGGCGGGCAGGGCGGAGGCGTCCAGTTTCGCCACGGCCAGCGGCATCGGCGGGCCCTGTTCGGCGCGGGCGTAGACGAACAAAGTGTCGCCCGGCGCGAGCTTGTCCTTCAGCGAGGGCGACAGCGCGACCTGCACCTGCAGCGACGGCTGCGCGGCTTCCGCGGTGGGCGTTTCCGGCGCGGTCTTGCCGCCGTTGGCGCGGGCCTCGGCCACGGCGATCTGCTCCTGCACGGCCTTGGCCACGTTGGAGCCGGGATCGAGCTGCGGTTGCAGCGTGCGCCAGGTGGCGGCCGCTTCCGCGTACTGGTCGTGCTGGAACTGGCTGATGCCGAGCAGCCACAGTCCGCGCTGGCTTTGCGGGTCGATCTTCACCGCGCGCTCCAGCAGTTCCTGCGCGCGTCCTTCGATGCGGTGGTCTTCGCGCAGCAGCGAATCGGCCTCGGCCCAGCCGACCATGGCGACGCTGTTGTCCTGGTCGAGCTTGAGCGCGTGATCGTAGGCGTCGCGTGCGTCGGCGGCCTTGTGCATCACGCTGTAGGTCTGGCCCAGCAGCATCCAGCCTTGCAGGTCGTCCGGCTTCTGCGTGAGATGGGTTTTCAGTTCAGCCACGGCCTGGTCGATGCTCATGCCGGCGTCGGCCTTGGGCACGCCATCCAGCGCCACGGGCGTACCCACGGCGAGGTAAAGCCCGATGGCGGCGACGGGCAGGCAGAACGCCACGAGCATGGCCAGCGCGAACACGCCGCGCGGGCGGCCCTGCTGGCGTCCGTGGCGCACCAGCGGCCACAACACGAGGAGCAGCGCCGCGACGATCATCGACGCGGTGATCAGATAAAAAGCCAGCCTCACCAGTCGTCCCCTTCATCGGCCGGTCTGTCGTCCATGGCGGCGTTGGCCGGGCGCGCGCGCCGGCGCACCGTGACCACGACCACCGCCGCACCGGCCAGCAAGATCACCAACGGCCCGAACCACAACAGCAGCGTGCTGCCCTGCACCGGCGGGTCGTACAACACGAAATCGGAATAACGGTCGACGAGGTATTGCTTGATCTCCTCGTCGCTCTTGCCCTGCTGCATCAGGTTGAACACTTCGTGCCGCAGGTCGCGCGCAAGGTCGGCGTTGGAGTCGGCCAGGTTTTCGTTCTGGCATACCAGGCAGCGCAGTTCACGCGTCAGGTTCTGGAAGCGCACTTCCTGCGCGTGATCCTTGAAGGGCAGCGGGTCGATGGCCTGTGCGATGGCGATACAGGCGAACAGGCACATCGACACCAGCAGGAGCACGCGCCTCATGGCGACTCCTTCGCCAGGGCGGCGATGGCGGGTTTGAGTTCCTTCTCGATGGCTTCGGGCGTCAACGGGCCGATGCGCTTGTAGCGGATGATGCCCTTGCCATCGACGAGGAAGCTCTCCGGCGCACCGTACACGCCGAAGTCGATGGCAGTGCGGCCCTCGCGATCCACGATGACCATGTTGTATGGGTTGCCGTGCTGCGCCAGCCAGTTCTTCGCGTCGCTGGCGTCGTCCTTGTAGTTGTAGCCGATGACGGGCACGCCGATGGATTTGCCCTGGGCCATCAGCACCGGATGCTCCTCGCCGCAGGCGACGCACCAGCTGGCGAACACGTTGATGAGATAGGGCTTGCCGAGCAATGCATCGCGGCTCACGGTCTGCGCGGGGTCGTCCAGCTTGGGCAGCACGAAGGCGGGCGCCGGCTTGTTGATCAGGGGCGAAGGCACTTCGCGTTGATCGTGCTGCGTGTTCCACCAGATGCCGAAGCCAAACAGCGCGACCAGCAGCAGGAAGCCGAAGAAGGGAATCAAGCGGCTCATGCGCGCGACTCCTGCAAGGCGGCAGCGGGCACCGCTTCCGTCTCCGCTATGCGCTTGGTGCGGAAGCGGCGATCCGCGGCGGCGAAGAAACCGCCCAGCATCATCAGCAGGCCGCCGGCCCAGATCCAGCGCACGAAGGGCTTGTCGTACAGGCGCAACGCCCAGGCGCCTTCCGGCTGCTTGGGATCCATCGGTTCGCCCAGCGCCACGTACAGGTCGCGGAACAGGCCGGGGTTGATGGCCGACTCGGTCTGCACCTGGCCGCGCGAATAGGTGCGCTTCTGCGGGTGCATCACGGCCACTTCGCTGCCGTTGCGCAGCACGGTGATGGTGCCCTGGTCGCCTTCCCAATTCGGGCCCCGCGTGTGCTGCACGCCATCGAAGCGGAACTGGTAGCCGCCGATGCTTTCCGTCTGGCTCGGCGCCACGCGCACGTCGCGTTCCACGCTCAGCGCATTGGTGAGCAGCACGCCGGCAAGGAACACGCCCACGCCGAAATGCGCGAGCAGCATGCCGGCCATCTCCGCCGGGTAGCGACGGCCCGCCGGCATCTCGCGCCAGCGCTTGAGCACGTAGAGCAGGGTGCCGAAGCCGCACCACACTGCCGCTGCGGTGCCGGCGATGGCCTTGGCTTCGCCGCCGGTGGCGAGGGCCGCGACGATGGCGCAGGCAACCGCCGCGAGGCCCGCGCGCCACAGCACCTTCTTCAGCACCGGCACGTCGCTCTTGCCCCAGCGCAGGTACGGGCCGAACGGCAGCAGCAGCACCACCGGAATCATCAGCAGGGTGAACAGGAAACCGAAGTAGGGCGGCCCCACCGAAATCTTGCCCAGGTTCAGCGCATCGCCCAGCAGCGGAAACAGCGTGCCCAGCAGCACCATGGCCGCCGCCACGGTAAGCATCAGGTTGCCGATCAGGATGGCGGTTTCACGCGAGACCACGCTGAAGGGTTTGCCGCCCGCCACCTTCGGTGCGCGCATGGCGTACAGCAGCAGCGAGCCGCCGACCACCACGGCGAGGAAGCACAGGATGAACAGGCCGCGGCGCGGATCGGAGGCGAACGCATGCACCGAGGTGAGCACGCCCGAGCGCACCAGGAAGGTGCCGAGCAGCGACAGCGAGAACGCGAAGATGGACAGCAGGATGGTCCACGCGCGCAGGCCGCCGCGTTTCTCCGTCACTGCCTGCGCGTGGATTAGCGCCGCACCGACCAGCCACGGCATGAAGCTGGCGTTTTCCACTGGATCCCAGAACCACCAGCCGCCCCAGCCGAGTTCCGCATAGGCCCACCAACTGCCCGCGACGATGCCGGCGGAAAGAAAACCCCAGGCCACATTGGTCCACGGACGCGCCCAGCGCACCCACGCCTGCTCCAGTTCGCCGCCGAGCAAGGCCGCGATGGAGAAGGCGAACGCCACCGAGAAGCCGACGTAGCCCATGTAGAGCACCGGCGGGTGGAAGGTCATGCCCGGGTCCTGCAATACCGGGTTCAGGTCGCCGCCATCCGGCGGCATCGGCAGCAGGCGTGCGAACGGGTTGGAGGTGAAGATGATGAAGGCGAGAAAGCCCACGGCGACCAGGCCGAGCACGCCGAGCACGCGCGCCACGAATACCTCGGGCAGGTTGCGGCTGAGCGTGGCGAGCGCGAGCGTCCACAGGTTGAGGATGAAGATCCACAGCAGCAGCGAACCCTCGTGCGCGCCCCACACGGCGGCGATGCGGTAGTACCAGGGCAGCGCCAGGTTGGAGTTGTCGGCGACGTACTGCACGGAGAAGTCGAACGACAGGAAGGCCAACACCAGCAGCACGAAAGCCAGCGTGACGAACACGGCCTGCCCCGCCGCGGCGGGCCGCGCGATGGCCATCAGCGCGCGGTTGCCGCGCCAGGCACCGATCAGCGGCAGCACACCCTGCGCGAAGGCGAGCAGCAGCGCGAGGATCAGCGCGAGTTGACCGAGTTCGGGCGTCATTGCGGCTTGTCCTGTCCGGCTTCCTCGTTCACGTGCTTGCCCTCGTGGGCCTTGGCCATGGCGTCCTTCAGCTCCTTGGGCATGTAGGTTTCGTCATGCTTGGCCAGCACTTCGGTGGCCATGAAGCGGGCGTTGTCCATGTGGCCGGTGGCGATCACGGATTGGTTGTCACGAAACAGGTCCGGCAGGATGCCGTTGTATTCCACCGGCATCGAGCCGCTGGCATCGACCACGGTGAAGGTGACCTTGAGCGAATCGTTGCTGCGCTGGATAGAGCCGGCCTTCACCATGCCGCCGAGGCGGAAGGTCTTGTAGCCGTTCGCTTGCCCCGTCTGCACCTGGCTCGGCGTGAACAGGTAGTTCATGTTCTGCTGCAGGGCGAACACGATCAGGCCCACGGCCACGGCCGCCGCGGCGACGATGAGCAGGACGATGGTGAGCCGGCGCTTGCGTGTAGGGTTCATGCTCATTCGCGTAGGTGCGCTCAGGGCGGTGTCGGGTTGCGTTGCTGGCGTGCGGCCTGCCGCGCCATGCGGCTGCGCAGTTCGCGCAGGTTGCGGCGGCGGCGCAGCGACGGGTTGAGGTAGTCGGCGATCAGCACGATGAAGAACACCGCATACGCCGGCCACACGTACATGGCGTAGCCGCCCATGGCGAGAAAGGCGCTCATGCCTTGCTCTCCTTCTCTGCCGCTCCTGCGCGTCCTGCGCTCGCGGCACTGGCACTGCCGTATGCGTCGGCAATCTGCTTTACCCAGTCCTTGCCGCTTTCCATCGAAAGCAAGTCGGTGCGCACGCGGCCAAACAGGCTGGCGATGTAATAGAACTTGGTCGCGGCCATCATGGTGAGCAGCGGCCACAGCATGTCGCCGCTGATCTTCGAGGGCCCGAGGATGCGCACGGTGGAACCCTGGTGCAGCGTGTTCCACCAGTTCACCGAGAAATGCACGATCGGCACATTGATGATGCCGATGATGGCGAGGAAGGCAGCGGCGCGCGCGCCTTGCCGGCGATCCTCGAAGGAGTGGTACAGGCCGATCACGCCGAGGTACAGAAACAGCAGCACCAGCTCGGAAGTGAGGCGCGCATCCCACGTCCACCATGTGCCCCACATCGGCTTGCCCCACAACGAGCCGGTGACCAGGGTGATGAAGGTGAAGGCCGCGCCGATGGGCGCCGATTCCATCGCCACCACTTCGGCCAGCTTGATGCGCCACACCAGCGAGATGAACGAGGCGACGGCCATCACGCCATAGATGAAGAGGCTCATCCACGCGCTGGGCACGTGGATGAAGATGATGCGGTAGGCATCGCCTTGCTGGTAATCCGCCGGCGCCAGGACCAGTCCACCGTAGAGCGCGACGGCGCCGGTGATCAGCGCAAGGGCCAGCGCCCACGGGCGAACCACGCCGGCGAAACGGTAGAAGTTCGGCGGCGAGCTGAGCTTGTGAACCCAGAGCGGGATCCAGTTGGCCATTGTCTCAGGAACCTGTTTATGCCTGTTCCATGCCCCGCGCCGGGATCTGTTTGCGCGCAGGACAAGGAAGAACGAAGGACGTGTATGTCGATACACGCCTGAGCGACAACGCGGGGTATGGAACAGGCATAAACAGGTTCCTATGCATCCAGAGCTATGCGGAGGGCGGTGGCACAGGCCAGGGGGGCGAGCACCAGCGCCATGACCAGCGCGGCGCCCAGCCAGGCGATGGGCGCAAGCCACGGCAGCCCCTGTTGAGCCGCGGCGACGGCGCCTGCGGCAAAGATCACCACGGGTACGCAAAGCGGCAGCAGCATCAGCGCCAGCAGCATACCAGAGCGTCGCGTGCCGGCCGTCAGCGCCACCAGTACCGCGCCGAGCAGGCTCAGCAAGGGCGTGGACAGCAGCAGCGCGTAGACCAGCACCGGCATCACCGCCGTGGGCAAATGCAGCATGCCGGCCAGCAACGGCGCAATGACGATGAGCGGCAGGGCGGTGGTGATCCAGTGCGCCAGGATCTTCATGCCCAGCATCAGCGCCAGCGGCTGCGGCGACAGCATGAGTTGCTCCAGCGAACCGTCTTCGATGTCGCTGCGGAACATGGCGTCCAGCGCCAGCAGCATGGCCAGCAGCATGGTCACCAGCACCGCGCCGCCGGCGATGCGCTGGAGCAGGGCCTCTTCCGGCCCCAGTGCGAACGGAAACAGCGTGATCACGATCAACGCATACAGCACCGGCATGACGATGTCGCCGCGACGACGCCAGGCCAGGGTGAGGTCGCGGCGCAGCACGGCGGCGCAGGCGGAAGCGAGCGGCGCGTGGCTCATGCGTGCATGCGTACCCGTTTCGGTTCGCCGGCGAGAAAGCTCACCGCGCCGTGGCTGGTCACCAGGGCGGCGCCGCCTTCCGCCGCGTGCTGCGCGAGCAGGCGATTCACCAGTTCGATGCCGGTGCGGTCGAGATTGGCGTAAGGCTCGTCCAGCAGCCACAGCGTGGCGGGCAGCAGCAGCAGGCGCGCGAGCGCGGCGCGTTTTTTCTGGCCGGCGGAAAGCCGGCGCACGGGCTCGTCTTCGTAACCGGCGAGACCGATGTCGTTGAGCACGCCACCCACCGAGCGTCCATCGCGCGCACCGTAAAGACCTGCGGCAACGGCGAGGTTCTCCCGCGCACTGAGATCGGCCTTGAGGCCGAGGTGATGGCCGAGGAAGAGCGTGTCGCCGAGATGCTCCACGCGACGCCACGGCTGGCCGCGCCAGGCGAGCGAGCCTTCGTCGATATGCAGCAAACCGGCAAGGATGCGCAGCAAGGTCGTCTTGCCGCTGCCGTTGTCGCCCTCCACCAGCGCCACTTCACCTTCGTGCAGACAGAAATCCAGCGGGCCGAACACGGGTTCGTCCTGGCGGTAGAAAGTGAGCGCCCGGGCCTCCAGCAGAGGCGCGGCGACGGCGTGAGGGGCAGTCATCGGCCGATTGTCCGCAAAGCCCGGCGGGCTTGTCCATGCGGCGGGGTGCCGCCAGCGGAATGTGTCCGCTTCGCCCTTTTCATACGTCCGTGGCCGGCGCGCCGAGACCGGGCACAAGGCGCAGCCGCGCGGGCGATGCGGCCTCGCCGTGCACGTAGCCGAACTGTCCGAATTGGCGGGCCAGTTCATCGAGCGCGGCCACATCCGGGCCGACCACCCACAGGCTCGCTTCCCGCCATCGCCCATCCGGGCTGGCGCCGACGCCGGCGCGAACCTGCACGGTTTGCGGCAAGGCGCGCAACGTCGCCAGCAGCGTGCGCTGCGCCGCGCGGTTGTGGGCGAGGGAAGTCGGCCGTGAAAGCGGGTTCCAGGCCGTGATGAAACCCCAAGCGCGGTTCCCGCTCAAGGCAAGCAAGGCGGGTGGCAGGGCGTGATCGATGCGGATGGTGGCCCAGCCGCCGCGTGGCAGGCGCACCCGGTAGTCGGTGGCCCGGTACGCGGCGAGCAGCGCCTCATCCATGCCGCAGATCGGGCAATGGCGGCAGCGTGGCGCGAAGCGCGTCGACGGCGGCGCCCAGGTCCACCGCCGTGGCGTCGGCGGAGCCGCGCAGCAATTGATCCAGCAGCACGTCCTGCGCGCGGCCGCGCTCGTAAGCGTAGGCGTAGGGCAGGTGGGTGAAGGTGACCATGCGGTAGCGCGCCATGAAGTGTTCCGGCGCGCGTTCGGCCAGCAGGGCGCCCAGCGCACGCTTGGCAAGGTAGTGCGGGTCGGCGACCGAGTCGCGCATCTCCACGTAGTTTTCCAGCGCCATCGCGGCGATGGCGTCGCTGTTCGGTTGGCGGATGCGCTGGAATTCGGCGAACACGTCGCCGGTGTCGCCTGGCGCCTCGGCAAGCAGCGCGGCCAGCACCACGGTGTCCTCGAAGCCGCAGTTCATGCCCTGGCCGTGGAAGGGCACGATGGCGTGCGCGGCGTCGCCGACGAGCAGCGCGCGTCCATCCAGATGCCAGCGGTCCAGATACAGCGTGGACAGCGTGCCCACGGGATGGCTGTCGTAGTCGTTGGCGAAATCGGGGATCAGCGGCAGCAGGTCGGGGAAGTCTTCCGCGAAGAACGCACGCGCGCTGTCCGCGCCGCCCAGCGTGTCGAAGCTCGGGTGCGGCCCATGCGCCGGCAGGAACAGCGTGACGGTGAAGCTGCCCTCGGTATTGGGCAGGGCGATGCACATGTAGCCGCCGCGCGGCCAGATGTGCAGCGCATGCGGTTCCAGCGCGAACTGGTCGTGCCCACCGCTGCGCCCGACCAGGTCGGCGGGCAGCCCGCCAGCCGGCGGGATTTCCAGCTCCTTGTAGCCGTGGCCCAGCGATTCCACGCGCTCGCCCAGGGGGGCATGGGCATTCATGGCCGCGCGCAGGGCGGAGCCCGCGCCATCGGCACCGATGACGACGGGCGCATCGAGCTCGCGCGACACGCCTTGCTCGTCGACGAGGCGGATGCGGCCACGGTCGAAATCCGCGCTGGCCAGCGACTGGCCGAAATGAAAATGCACGCCGGCTGTTTCGGCGGCGTCCAGCAGCAGCATGTTCAGCGCGCCACGCGAGACCGACCAGATCACCTCGCTGTCGTCCACGCCGTAGCGCTGCAGGCCGGAGCGGCCGTCGCGCGTGTGCACCATGCGGCCGCGCATCATCACCGCGCGCTGGAGCACATCCTCGGCGAGACCCGCCTCGCGCAGTGCCTGCAGGCCGCGCTCGGCCAGGGCAAGATTGATGGAGCGGCCACCGGTGAAGCCGGCGATGCGCGGATCGGCGCGCTTCTCGAAAACGTCGACGGCGAAACCCCGCTTCGCCAGTTGCTGCGCCAGCAAGGCGCCGACCAGGCCGCCGCCGATAAGGGTGATGTGCTTCGCCATGAAATCCCGCTGCGTAGGTGGCAACCGCGTAAAACGCTAAGAGTAGCGGGTCCGGGGCGGGCGGGGCGATGCGCAGTGCGGCATGGCGCGATGTGCCGCGCATGTCATGGCCGTCATCCCAGCGAAAGCTGGGATCCAGTGCCTTTTTTCCACGCATTCAAAGTCGCTGGATCCCAGCTTTCGCTGGGATGACGAGCTGAGCGCGAAGGGTGTTGCGTACCGCGACCGCCCCCTCGTCAGAAACTCATGAAGTACCCGCCATTGACCGGCAGGTTGGCTCCCGTGATGTAACCGGCGTCGTCGGCGGTGAGGAAGGCGACGGCGCGGGCGATGTCGCCCGGCGAGCCGAGGCGGCCGACGGGAATGTCGGCGATGATCTGCTCGCGGATGTCCTGCGGCACGGCGGCCACCAGCGCGGTATCGCAATAGCCGGGCGACACCGTATTCACCGTGATGCCCTTGCGCGCCGTCTCGCGCGCCAGCGCCATGCCGAAGCCGTGCACGCCGGCCTTGGCGGCGGAGTAGTTGGTCTGGCCGAACTGGCCGGTCTGGCCGTTGACCGAGCTGAGGTTCACGATGCGGCCGAAGCCGCGCGTGCTCATGCCTTCCACCACGTTGCGGCACATGTTGAACACGCCGTCCAGGTTCACGCGCATCAGCTCGTGCCATTGCTGCGGCGTCATCTTGCGCAGGCTGGTGTCGCGCGTGATGCCGGCGGCGTTCACCAGGATGTCCACGCTGCCGTGCTGCTGCTCGACGCGGCCGATGAGTTCGGCGCAGCTGTCGAACTGGCTGACGTCGGCGGCTTCGAACTTCACCGCACCATCGAGATCGGCCGTGTCACGCCGGAAGGCGTCGAGCCGTTCCTCGCGATTCCCCAGGTCGACGGCGATGACCTGCCGGCCGGCCTGAGCCAGCTGGCGACAGATTTCGGTGCCCAGGCCGCCGATGCCGCCGGTGACGAGGGCGACGCGCGGTGCGCGAGTGTGATGCGTCATGTGAAGGACTCGTACACATGCCGCAGGGCAGCACGTGTTGTGCTGCAGCGGCGGATGAGACGGAAAGGCGGCCCGCGATGCGGGCCACCGCGGCGGGCTGGCTCAGCCCGGCTTCTTGGTGGTGGTGCCGCGCGGCGGCGTGGTCGCCTGCGTGGCCGTGTCCAGCAGCCCGCGCTGCATGTTGCGCCAGGCTTCCATGTTGCGCTCGGTCAGGTCGTTGAGCATGGACCAGGGCGTCTGGCCGAGCAGGCTGTTGAGTTGCGTGCGGAACTGCTGCTGCTGGTCGAGGAAGACCTGCAGGCTGCGTTCCAGGTACGGGCCCATGAAACCCTGCAGCGAGTCGCCGTAGAAGCGGATGATCTGGCTGAGCAGCTGGGGCGACAGCATCGGCTGCCCCTTCTCCTCGTGCTCGGAGATGATCTGCAACAGGACCGAGCGGGTGAGGTCTTCACCGCTCTTGGCGTCGCGGACTTCGAAGGTTTCGCCGTCCAACACCAGCTGACGGACCTCTTCCAGCGTGATGTAGCTGGAGATTTCCGTGTCGTAGAGCCGACGGTTCGGATACTTCTTGATGATGCGGATCGTTTGTGCCATGCACACAAACTAGCAGAAGGTATTGCGCCGCACCAGTCGCCCAACTGGTATTCATTGCTGCACTGGTCAGTTGCAGCAATTCCTGTTAGATCAACCACATGCCTGTTGTTGCCGGTTTGTGCCGGATTGGGTGCAATCCGGCACGCAGGGTCAGTGCGCCGGGCCGCCCGCCGAGCCGAACGGCGGCTTGGCCAGCCAGATCACGGGGATCAGCACGATGAACAGCACGGCGCAGAGCAGGAAGATGTCGTTCACCGCCAGGGTCAGGGCTTCCTTGTTCACCAGCTGATCCACCACGCCCAGCGCCTGGGTCTGGCCCAGGCCGCCATGCGTCAGCTGCCCCACGATCTGCGTGGCCGGCTGGCTGGCGCCCGTGACGTTCTCGGTCAGGGTGGCGTGGTGCAGGATGCCGCGATGCTGCCACAGCGTCACCGTCACCGCCGTGGACACGCTGGAGCCCAGGGTGCGGAAGAAGTTGGCCAGGCCGCTGGCGCTGGCGATCTCGTTCGCCGGCAGCCCCGAGAGGTAGATCTGGTTGAGCGGGATGAAGAAGCAGGGGATGGCCACGCCCATCACGAAGCGCGGCAGCACCAGGGTGGAGAACGACGCGCCGCTGTCGAAGGTGGAGAACCAGTACGAGGTGCCCGCGAACACCACGAAGGCGAACGTCACCACCGCGCGCAATTCCAGCTTCTGCATGTTGCGGCCGATCACGGGCGACAGCAGGAAGGCGAGGATGCCCACCGGCGCGGTGGCCAGGCCGGCCCACGTGGCCGTGTAGCCCAGCGTGGTCTGCAGCCACAGCGGAAACACCACGTTGATGCCGAAGAAGGCGAACATGCCCAGCGACAGGGCGATCACGCCCGCGGTGAAGTTGCGCTGCTTGAACAGGGTGAGATCGACCACCGGATGCTTGGCGTGCAGCTCCCATACCACCAGGAAGGTCAGGCACACCAGGGCGATGATGCCCAGCGTGGTGATCAGGCCGGAGGCGAACCAGTCATGGTCGTTGCCGTTGTCCAGCATGAACTGCAGGCAGCCCACGCCGGCCACCAGCAGCACCAGGCCGATCACGTCGATCGGTGACTGGAACGTCTTGGTCTCGCGCTTGCGCAGCAAGGTCCAGGTGATCACGCCCGCGAGCACGCCCACCGGCAGGTTGATGTAGAAGATCCACGGCCACGAGAAGTTGTCGGTAAGCCAGCCGCCCAGGATGGGGCCGAAGATCGGCGCCACCACCACGGTCATGGCCCACAGGGCCAGCGCGATGCCCTGCTTGGCCTTGGGGTAGCTCGCCAGCAGCAGGGTGAGCGACAGCGCCACCATCGGGCCGGAGCCGGCGCCCTGCATCAGGCGGGCGAACACCAGCATCGGCATCGACGTGGCTAGGCCGCACATCATGGAGAACACCACGAATAGGCCCACGGAGACCACGAAGGTCTTCACTTCGCCGAAGCGTCGTGCGATCCAGCCGGTCAGCGGCTGCATGATGGCGCTGGCCAGCGAATACGAACTGATCGTCCAGGTGCCTTCGTTGGCGCTCACGCCCAGGCTGCCGGCGATGTGCGGCACGGCCACGTTGACGATGGTCATGTCCAGCACCTCCATGAAGGTGCTGAACGCCACCGCGATGGTCAGCAGGACCAGCGCGGTGCCATGCAAAGGCGGCAAGCCTTCGGCGGTTTTTTCTTCGGCGGAATTGTCAGCCATGGCGGCGTGCCCGTCGTCTCGTCAGTTCGCGTCGCGGGGGCTGAGGTTGGCCTTGATGATCTTCTCGGCCTCTTCGTCGGCCTTGCTGGCCATCTGGTCGTAGACCGTGGTCTGCGCGATTGGCTGGCCGTTGCCCTGGGCGGCGTTCATCGCGCCCTTGTCGTTGGTGATGTCCACCGTGACCTCGGTGGACAGGCCCACGCGCAGCGGATGGTCGTCCAGGTCCTTGTTGTCGAGCGCGATGCGCACCGGCACGCGCTGCACCACCTTGATCCAGTTGCCGGTGGCGTTCTGCGCCGGCAGCAGCGAGAACACGCTGCCGGTGCCGGCGCCCAGGCCGACCACCTTGCCGTGGAACTCGACGCTGCCACCGTAGACGTCGGCCTCGACCTTGGCGGGCTGGCCCACGCGGATATGACGCAGCTGGTTTTCCTTGAAGTTGGCGTCCACCCACAGGTCGTGCAGCGGCACCACGCTCATCAGCTGCTGGCCGGGCTGCACGCTGTTGCCCACCTGCACGCTGCGCTGCGCCACGTAACCGGTGACCGGCGCATAGATGTTGTTGCGCTGGGCGGCGATCCAGGCCGAGCGGAAATTCGCGCGCGCCTGTTCCACCGCCGGATTGTTGGCGATCTGCGTGCCCTCGATGGCGGCGCGCGAGGCGGCGGCCTGAGCGACGGCGGCATCCAGCGAGGCGCGTGCCTGATCCACCGCATCGCGCAGATGCTGCACGTTCTGCGGCGCTTCCGCCTGGGCGGCGATCAGCGGCGCGCTGCGCGCGAGGTCGGCCTCGGCCTTCTTCAGGTCCACGCGTGCGCGGGCCACCTGGGCGTCGGCGCTGTTGGCCGATTCGGTCTGCTGTCGCACTTGGCGAACCGCCTGGGCGAGCGCGCTGCTGGTCTGCTGCAGGCGCACGTCCGCGTCGGTGCTGTCTAGCTTCACCAGCACTTGGCCGGCTTCCACGCGCTGCGTGTCGTCGGCGAGGATGGCCACCACGATGCCTGGCACCTGCGCGGAAATCGCCACCTGGTTGCCGTTGACGTAGGCGTTGTCGGTCTTCTCGCGGGTGGAGAACACGAACACCCACAGCAGCAGCCACGTCGCGGCGGCGAGGATGAAAACCAGGGCAACGATCAGCAGCGCGCGGCGGCGCTTGGCCGGATCCTTCGCGGCCATGCCGCTGTCGTTGCCGTTCTTGTTGGCGTCGGAATCAGTGGCGCTCATTCGGGGCGTCTCCGGAAAGGTTCAAAGGGGAAGAGGGGCGTTCGCTGGATGCCTGCTCCGGCAGGCTGGCGCGGTAACCGCCGCCCAGTGCCTTGATCAGCGAGATATCGGTGGAAAGCGCCTGGGCCTGCAGGCTCACGTCGCTGTCCTGCTGTTGCAGCAGCTGCGCCTGCGCGCTCAGCGTTTCGCGGCGATCGCTCACACCGCGCTGCACGCGCGACTGCGCGGTGGCGAGCAGCTGCTGGTTGGCGGCGATCTCGCGCGCCTGTTGCTGCCGGCGTCCTTCGATCTGGTCGGCGGTGAGGCTTTGCGTGGCGACGTCGCGGGCGGCGCTCAGCACGGTGCTGTTGTACTGCGCCACGGCCGCTTCCAATTGCGCCTTGCTGATGTCGTAGTTCGCTTCCAGCAGGCCGCCGGTGAAGATCGGCAGGTGCAGTGCGGGCGTCAGACCGAACACGCGGCTGCCCGAGTTGAACATCTTGTCCAGATCAATGCTCGACAGGCCCGCCATCGCGCTGATGCTGATGTCCGGGAAGAACTGCGCGCGCGCCACATCGGTTTGCCGCAATGCGGCTTCAACTTGCCACAGGCTGGCCGCGATGTCGGGGCGGCGGGCGATCAGGTCGACGCCGACATTGTCGGGCAGGCCGGTGGTGACGCTGGGCAACGCGCGTGGCTGCAGCGCCGGCAGTTGCGCGGGCGACACGCCGCACAGGCTGGCGAGCGCCGCCTGTCGAATGCGCGCGGAGCTTTCGATGGTCACCAGCATCTGCCGTGCGGAGGCCGTCTGGGCCTTGGCCGACTGCAGCGTATCCGGGCGATCGACGCCTTGCTTCACGCGCAGCGCGGCGATCTGCTCCAGCTGTTCGGCCGTCTGTACCGCTTGCTTGGCGATGGTGATGCGCGACTGGTCGGCGAGCCAGCCGAAATAGGTGTCGGCCACGGTGGTCTGGATGGCCAGGGCTGCGGCGCTGTGCTGTGCTTCGGCCGCATGCGCCTGGTCCACGGCGCCTTCGATGGCGTTGCGCTTCTTGCCCCAGAAGTCGAAGTCGTATTGCGCCTGCACGCCGATGTCGCCCTGGTTGTACCAGGTGAAACCGAGGAATTTCGGCGGGATCAGGCCGGTTTCGCTGAGGCGCTGGCGCTCGACCTGCGCGCTGCCGCTGACGCTCAGGCCGGATTGCGCGGTGGCGGCGCGAATGGATTGCTCCGCCGATTCCACGCGCGAACGGGCTTGGGCGATGTCCGGCGAATCCTTCATCGCC
>Ga0268248_100132_pt1 | contig 51037 bp, 45 predicted proteins | sample AgamicAtAme_FD_200856 | JGI IMG/M metagenome (GOLD analysis project Ga0268248, IMG submission 200856) | Agave microbial communities from Guanajuato, Mexico - At.Am.e (v2) (version 2) | ecosystem: Host-associated > Plants > Phyllosphere > Phylloplane/Leaf | place: Guanajuato, Mexico | collected... | reverse complement strand
TGGCGCGGCGAGGGCAAGGCCCGTGCCGGCGCTCAGGAGAGGAAGGGCGACAAGCAGGGCCAGCACGGGACGGTTCATGGTATGGTGCCTGTATGACGGACAAAAATTATCGTAATACAGAAAAAAATTATCATGCAACAGCGTTCGTGCTGACGCGTGCAGCGCGCCGGCTGGCGTGGGTGGCATGGCTGGCGGCGCTGGCCTGCCTGGTCGTGACGGCGGCAGGCATCTGGGGCCATGATCAGACGGCCGGGGTTGCTGCCGTTCTCTCGACCGATGGCCTGCCGCGTGGCTGGGCGGCCGTCATGGCGGCGGTGTTGGCGCTGGTGACCTGCGCAGCGCTGGTGGAGCTCGCGCGCATGCTGGGTCGCATTCATCCGGACGCGCTGTTCTCGAGCTCAGTCACCAGGCATTTCCGGCGCTTTGCCAGCCTGCTGATGGTCGCGGCCGTGCTTCGCATACTGCTGCCGGCCGCGGCGTCGCTGTGGCTGGCCATGCAATCGGGGGCGCATGCGGCCCATGTTGAATTCAGCGGCGACGACCTGCTCTCGCTGCTGCCCGTCGCCGTGTTTTTCTTCGTCGCGCGCCTGCTCGATGCGGCCGCGCGCTTTGAAGACGACCAACGCTCGATCGTGTGAGGCACTGATGGCGATCGTGGTCCGACTCGATGTCATGCTGGCGATGCGCAAGGTGCGCTCGCGCGAACTTGCCGAGTTCGTCGGCATTACGGAATCCAATCTGTCCTTGCTCAAGTCCGGCCACGTGCGTGGCGTGCGTTTCGAAACGCTGAGCAGGATCTGCGAATTCCTCGAGTGCCAGCCGGGCGATCTGCTGGCGTATGAGCCTGACGAGGAAACGGGAGAGAGCTGAGCGGCTCGGTGAAGCCCCCGCAGGCGCAGGGACTCGCCGGCTCAGAGTATGGACAGCACCGTTTCCGGCGGACGGCCGATGGCGGCCTTGCCATTGGACACCACGATGGGGCGTTCGATCAGTCGCGGATGGCTCGCCATGGCCGCGATCAGCGCGGTGTCGTCGAGCGATGGATCGTCGAGGCCGAGCTCGCTGTACTCGGCCTCGTTCTTGCGCATCAACTCACGCGGCGTCATGCCGAGCATGTCCAGCAATTGCGTGAGTTCGGCCGTGCCCGGCGGCGTGTCGAGGTAATTCACCACGTCGCACACCACGCCGCGTTCCTCGAGCAACGCCAGGGTGGCGCGCGACTTGGAGCAGCGGCTGTTGTGATAGATGCGGACCGCCATGGCGCCGGACGGGCTCAACGGTTGCCCGAGCGATTGCCGCCGCGGCCACCGCCGCCATGCGGTCGACCGCCACCTTGCGGACGTCCACCGGCACCGCCCTGCGGACGGTTGCCGCCACGGCCCTGCGGACGGCCGCCCTGGCCGCCTTGGCCCGGACGACCGCCGGGCTTGCCGCCGCGGTTGCCGCCGGCGCCGCCGCCAAAGCCACCGTAGGGGCTGCCGCTGCGGCCTTCGGCACCGCCGGCGCGGTTGCCGAACGGCTTGCCGCCGGCCGCGCCGCGACGGTTGCCCGCCGCGCCACCGCGACCACCGGCGCCGCCGCCTTCGCGCGATTCGCCGGCAAACCAGGTGCGCACCGAGGGCAGTTCCTGGCCGGGCGCCACGCCACGGCGGTTCTTGCGCTGCATGCCGCCACCCGCACGTTCCGGACGGGCGACGTTGCCGTTCACTTCCTTGCCGGGGCGGCGACGCTGCTGCTTGCCGCGCACGGGTTCCTCGCGAATGCGGTCATAGGCACGCAGTTCGCGCGCTTCATCCTGGTAGCCGCCGCTCCACGCACCGGTCGCACCGCGCTCGGGGCGGTACTCCGTGACGTTGCGCGGCGCGCGGCGCTGATGCAGCACCGGGCTCAGCGTGAGCACCGGCTGCGGCGCGCCAAGGCCGGTGGTCTTGCGCAGATCCTTGACGGCTTCCTCGCCCAGCGATTCGCAGTCGCCGCGACGCAGCGCGCGGGGCAGCTCCACGCTGCCGTAGCGGATGCGCTTGAGCCGGCTCACCAGGAAACCCTGGGAATCCCACAGGCGACGCACTTCGCGGTTGCGGCCTTCGCGGATCACCACGCGGAACCAGCTGTGGCTGCCGCCGCGGCTGATCACGGCGATCTCGTCGAAGCGGGCGGGACCGTCTTCCAGCTCCACGCCGGCCTTGAGCTTTTCGATGATTTCATCGGGCACTTCGCCGTGCACGCGGCACAGGTATTCGCGCTCGAGGCCGCTCTTGGGATGCATCAGCGCGTTGGCCAGTTCGCCGTCGGTGGTGAGCAGCAGCAGGCCGGTGGTGTTGATGTCCAGGCGGCCCACGGCGACCCAGCGCGCGCCCTTCAGGCGCGGCAGCTGTTCGAACACGGTGGGGCGGCCTTCGGGGTCTTCGCGGGTGGTCACCACGCCTTCGGGCTTGTGGTAGACCAGCACTTCGGTGTCGTCGCGGTTGTCGGTGGCAACGATGAACTGCTTGCCGTCGAGCACGACGCGGTCGCCCGCATGCACGCTGGCGCCGATGGTGGCGGGCGTGCCGTTGAGTTCGACTTCACCCGCCTGGATGCGCTGTTCCAGCATGCGGCGCGAGCCGAGGCCGGCGTTGGCGAGCACCTTGTGCAGGCGCTCCTCGATGGCGGGGGTGCTTTCGTCGCGCGGGGCGCGCTTGAGGGTCAAAACGGATTTCTGGGGCGCAGTCATGCGCGGTACTCCTCGGTGTCTTGCGTGGCGTCGCCTTGCTCGGCGTCCGCATGGGTCGCTGCCTCGTCGGCAGTGTCAGTCAAGGCCTCGACGTGCACGGCGGCGGCGTCGGGTTCGGGGGAAGCGATTTCCATCGCCTCGGGTGTTTCGTGGCCGGGTTCCTCGACGGCGGCCGGGTGGCTTTCGTCGGAATGGGCCGGTGCTTCTGCTTCGCCGGGTTCGGCAACGACGGCGTCGTTTTCTTCGCCGGCCACCACCAGGGTTTCGTCTTCTTCGTCCGGATCGATCGGCAGGTCGCGCGCCACGTGGGCAGGCAGCGGTTCCGGCGCGATGCTCATCTGCGGGTCTTCCATGTCACGGATTTCCGACAGCGGCGGCAGCTCGTCCAGCGATTTCAGGTTGAAGTAGTCGAGGAAGGCGCGCGTGGTGCCGAACAGGGCCGGCTTGCCGGGCACGTCGCGGTAACCCACCACGCGGATCCATTCGCGTTCTTCCATTGTCTTGATGATGTTGGAGGACACCACCACGCCTCGAATCTGCTCGATTTCCGGGCGGGTGATCGGCTGGCGGTAGGCGATCAGCGCCAAGGTTTCCAGCAGGGCGCGCGAGTAGCGGCTGGGCTTTTCGGTCCACATCCGCGAAATCCACGGATGCACCGCCTGCTTCACCTGATAGCGGAAGCCGGAGCCCACTTCGCGCAACTCGACGCCGCGGTGGGCGCAGTCTTCCGCGAGGGCCTCGAGCGTCTTGGCGATTTCCTCGCGGCCGACCTCGTCCTCTTCGCCGAACAGTTCCAGCAGTTGAGGCACGGTCATCGGCTGGGTGGATGCCAGCAGCGCCGCCTCGATGATGGGTTTGAGTTGTTCGATCTGCATAGCCTCGGATGGGATGCGATGCTTCGGTGAATGGTTCGGGCCGGGCTGCCTATTCGGCAGCGGCGGCCGGCTCGTCGTCGGCGAACAGGTCTTCGGCGGCCTCGTCGGCGCTCGTGACTTTCGCCCTGACGTAAATGGGGCCCAGCGGTTCCTCCTGCACGATCTCCACCAGCATTTCCTTGGCCAGCTCCAGCACGGAAAGGAAGGTGACGACCACGCCAAGGCGGCCCTCGGTCACGTCGAACAGCGTTTCGAAACGCTGGAAATTCCGGTCGCTGGTCAGTCGCCCCAGCAACTCGCCCATGCGCTGGCGCACGCTCAGCGCCTCGCGCTTGATGGCGTGATGGCCGAACAGCTCCGCGCGGCGCATCACGTCTTTCAGTGCCAGCAGCAGCTCCTTCAGGTCCAGCGGCGGCGGCAGCTTGATCACGTTGCGCTCGCCCGTGTCGGCGTGGGCGGGCGCGAAGTCGCGTTCCATGCGGGGCAGGGCGTCGATGTCCTCCGCCGCCTTCTTGAAACGCTCGTACTCCTGCAACCGGCGGACCAGCTCGGCGCGGGGGTCTTCCTCCATGCCTTCCTCGGCCGGGGGCCGCGGCAACAGCAGGCGCGATTTGATCTCGCCGAGAATGGCCGCCATCAGCAGGTATTCGGCGGCCAGCTCCAGGCGCATCACATCGCGCATCATCTCGATGTAGTCCATGTACTGCCGGGTGATCTCGGCGACAGGGATGTCCAGGATGTCCAGGTTCTGCCGGCGGATCAGGTACAGCAGCAGGTCGAGCGGCCCTTCGAATGCCTCAAGAATGACCTCGAGCGCATCCGGCGGGATGTACAGGTCCTGCGGCATCTGCAACAGCGGTTCGCCGCGCACGATGGCCAGCGGCATTTCCTGCTGTTGAGGTACCGACGCAAATGCGTCCTGCGGTGCGGGGACCGCCTGAGGCTCGACTGGCTCAGTGCTCATCAATGCATGTCGTTGGGCCGTCCGCGACGGCTTGCTCTGCGTTCAACACGTTAGGAAACGGTTTTATCCCACCGGCATTCGCTGGACGAATGTCCCCGCCCGAATCGTGACCCGTGGGCGCGACTCGTTGAAACTGACTTGCGATGCCACTCCGGTGCGCACGGCGTCACCGTCGCGGGCATGCATGATGAAATCGCGCGTCCGGCGTTTCGATCAGGCTGGCCGTGAGCGACCCTTGAGCGTCTCTGGCGTGTGTGGACCACGACAATAGGCGCAAGCCATAACGTGACGAAACCTGCGTCACTGGCTTCTCAATCGGTCGGCTGAGTGCATCGGGCGGGTGCCGTAGCGGTCGATCCTGGCCGATCGTGCGCGCACCCTTGTAACCCTGGCGATTCCAAGATTAGCCGCTGGAGCCGGGCAAGTCCAGTACACCCCGCGCCCGCGTAACGGCAAAATACAGCAGACATGCCGCCCGATGAACGCGCCATTATCCACGTCGACATGGACGCGTTCTACGCGTCCGTGGAGCAGCGCGACCGTCCGGAGCTGCGCGGACTGCCGGTGATCGTGGCCGGGCTGGGCCCCCGTGGCGTGGTGTCGACCTGCAGTTACGAGGCGCGGCGCTTCGGCGTGCGCTCGGCCATGCCCACGGCGCAGGCGCGTCGGCTATGCCCTGACGGCGTGTATCTGTGGCCTGATCTGGCGCGATACGAGGAAGTCTCCGACCAGGTGTTCGAGGTGTTTCACGAAGTGACGCCGCTGGTCGAAGGCCTGTCGCTGGATGAGGCGTTCCTTGACGTTACCGCCAGCCAACGCCTGCTGGGCTCGGTCGAGGCCATGGGGCAAAGGATCAAGACCGCCATCCGCGAGCGCACCGGCCTCAACGCGTCCGTAGGCATGGGGCCTAACAAGCTGCTGGCCAAGCTGGCCAGCGAGCTCTCCAAGCCGGACGGCTTTCGCCGCATCACCGCCGAGCGTGCGGCGGCCGAACTGGCGCCGCTGCCCGTGGGGCGCCTGTGGACGGTGGGCAAGGTGACGGAACAGGCCCTGCACCGGCTGGGCATCCGGACCATGGGCGAATTGGCAGCAAGTGACACGGCGCGTCTGGCGAGTGCGCTAGGGCGTCAGGTGACGGCCTTGCAGGCGCTTGCGCGCGGCGAGGACGAGCGTGGCGTGGAGCCCGCGCAGGCCGAACAATCCATCGGCGCGGAGCACACCTTCGATGTAGACGTGGCCGAGCTGGCGATGGCCGAGGCCTGGCTGCTCCGGCATTGCGAGCGGATCGCAGCGAGGGCGCGACAGCGAGGGCTGCAAGGCCGCACGGTGACGGTGAAGCTGCGCGAACCGCCTTTCGAGACCTACACGCGCCAGGCGCAACTGCCCGCGCCCAGTTCGTCCGCCACTGAAATGTATAAGCTGGCACGAGGCTTGCTTCACGCATGGTGGAAGGCGCAACGGCGGCCGCGCCTGCGCTTGCTGGGCGTGAGCCTGTCGGGATTTGCGGCCGAACGTCAGCCGGATCTGTTCGATACCGCGCCAGCGCGGCGCGTGGCCGACCAGGTGCAGGATCGGATCAACTCGCGGTTTGGCACGGGGAGCCTGGTTCGCGCAGGCGTGCTGAGGACGCGGGAGCGGGATTGAAGTTCAATGGAGGCACGCCACATTGCATGGTGGGACGTGTTCTTCAGGATGAAGCGAACGTGGCGCCTGGGCGCCTCACGTGGGGAGAAAGAGCAGGATGAGCAAGGCGGAAGACAAAGCCAGGAGCGGTTCCGACCCGGAACAGCTGCGTCCTGCGCGCATGCGGATCGAAACCACGGTGCTGATGAGCCGTGGCGACGAATCGCACCCTACCGAGCTGGTGGAATTTCCGCGACTGGCGTGCTGCTGCGCCGCCCGCTGGGCTGGCACGGCGAGCAGGGACAAAGCTGGATCCTCGACATGATTTTCGGGCACGACCTGCACATCCATCTGGAAGCGCAGGTGGCGCGGATTTCCGAACGGCACCTGGGCTTCGCCTACACGCACATCCCCGAGGACAAGCAGGTGCCGTTGTGGAACCTGCTGGGTGGCTATGCCGACATCCTGGAGATGTGGCATGACTGAAAAGCAGTAGTGAGTGAAGAGGAGTGAGTAGTGAGAGAAAAACCTGGCGATCTCCTGCTTTCCGCTCTGATTATCAGCTTGCCAACAAAAAGCCCGGCATATGCCGGGCTTTTTGCTTTGGTGCGAGACGAGGTCTTCTCTCACTACTCACTCCTCTTCACTCACTCCTCGCTCCTAGGCCGTCTTTTTCTCGTCGCGCAGTTCGCGGCGAAGGATCTTGCCGACGTTGCTCTTGGGCAGGGAGTCGCGGAACTCGATGATCTTCGGGCGCTTGTAGCCGGTGAGGTTGTCGTGGCAGAACTTCTTGAGCGCTTCCACCGTAAGGTTCGGGTCCTTGCGCACCACGAAGAGCTTCACCACCTCGCCCGAGTGCTCGTCCGGCACGCCGACCGCGGCGACCTCGGCCACGCCGGGGTGCTGCATCACCACGTCCTCGACTTCGTTCGGATACACGTTGAAGCCGGACACCAGGATCATGTCCTTCTTGCGGTCGACGATATAGACGTAGCCGTTCTCGTCCATGCGGGCCACGTCGCCGGTATGCAGCCAGCCGTCGGCGCCGAGCACCTTGGCGGTTTCATCCGGGCGCTGCCAGTAGCCTTTCATCACCTGCGGACCGCGCACCATCAGTTCGCCCACTTCGCCAATCGGCAGGGGCTGGTTGTCTTCCGACCAGATGGCCACGTCGGTGGAAGGAATCGGCAGGCCGATCGAGCCGTTGTAGTCCTTCAGGTCCAGCGGATTGATGCAGGCAGCGGGCGAGGTTTCGGTAAGGCCGTAGGCTTCAGCCAGCGTGCAGCCGGTGACCTTCTTCCAACGCTCGGCCACCGCGCGCTGCACGGCCATGCCGCCGCCCAGGCTCAGATGCAGGCGGGAGAAATCCAGCTCGGCGAAACCCGGCGTGTTGAGCAGGCCATTGAACAGCGTGTTGACGCCGGTCAGCGCGGTGAACCTGGACTTCTTCAGTTCCTTGACGAAGCCGGGCATGTCGCGCGGGTTGGTGATCAGCCAGTTCAGGCCGCCCAGACGCATGAACACCAGGCCGTTCGCCGTCAGCGAGAAGATGTGATACAGCGGCAGCGCGGTGATGATGATCTCTTCGCCCGGCTTGGCGTTCTTACCGATCCAGGCGCCGGCCTGCATCATGTTGGCGACCATGTTGCCGTGCGAGAGCATCGCGCCCTTGGCCACGCCGGTGGTGCCGCCGGTGTACTGCAGGAAGGCCAGATCCTCGTGGCCCAGCTGCACCTTCGGCAGCGGATGCGACGCGCCCTGCGACAAGGCATCGGTGAAGCGCACCGCCTGCGGCAGGCTGTAGGGCGGCACCATCTTCTTGACGTGCTTGAGCACGAAGTTGATCACCATGCCCTTGGCGCCCAGCAGGTCGCCGATGCCGGTGGTGACGATGTGCTCGACGTGCGTCTCCGCCACCACCTGCTGCAGTGTCGAGGCGAAGTTGTCCAGCACCACGATGGCCTTTGCGCCGGCGTCCTCGAGCTGATGACGCAGTTCGCGCGCGGTGTACATCGGGTTGGTGTTGACCACCACCAGGCCGGCGCGCAGCGCGCCGAACAGGGCGATGGGATACTGCAGCACGTTGGGCATCATGATCGCGATGCGATCGCCCTTGCTCAGCTTGAGCACGCCGGTGAGGTAGCCGGCGAACTGGCGGCTCAGCTCATCGATCTGGCCGTAGTTGAGGATCTTGCCGAAGCTGGCGAACGCGGGGCGCTGGCGGAAGCGTTCGAAGGCTTCTTCCACGACCGCGGCCACCGAGGCGTACTGGTTGACATCGATCTGCGGAGGAACGCCTTCGGGATAATGGGCCAGCCACGGACGCTCAATGCTCATGTTGGATCCAACGCTCCTGTATGTGTCTGCCCGCCGACAACGTAGGGCAAGATAATGACGCGGCATTGGAGCATACGCTCGCGTATAGCAGCAAGCCGCGCCGCAGCGAGATTTTTCCATGTTCCTGACGCGAAAACGGCTGGTAAATCCAATGCTTTGGCTGTTGCTGGCGACAAGCCTGACGGCCTGTCACCGCACGCCCGACGAAAGTCGAGTGCGGCAGGGCATCGAAAAGGCCGAACAGGCCGCCGAACATGCCAACGCGTCGGCGCTGGACGATGTCCTCAGCGACGACTTCAACGGCAACAACGGCGAGATGGAACGCCGCCAACTGCTTGGCCTGCTGCGCGCCGCCGCCTTTCGCGGCGAGACCATCCACGCGCTGACCGGGCCCATCGAGGTCGAGCCGCACGGCGACCGCTATGTCGCCCGCTTCACCGTCACCCTGACCAGCGGCGGCAAGCTGCTGCCCGCGCAGATCGGCGTGTACCGGGTGGAGACCGCGTGGCGGAAGGAGGGTGGCGAGTGGCGGTGCTACTCGGCCACGTGGACGGGGCAGGCTTGAGGCAAAGAAAACGCCGCCCGAGGGCGGCGTTTTCCTTCAAGCGTTACGCGTTGCCGGCCCTCAGGCCGCCTTCTTGCCGGCCAGCTGGCGCAGCACGTACTGCAGGATGCCGCCATGACGGAAGAACTCGCGCTCCTTCGGCGTGAGCAGCAGCACCTTCACGGTGAACTCCTTCTTCTTGCCGTCCGCGCTGGTGGCGACGACCTTGGCGGTCTTCGACTCGCCGCCATCGAGGCCGGTGATGTCGAAGGTCTCCTTGCCGGTCAGGCCCAGCGATTGTGCGTTCTGGCCGTCCTCGAACTGCAGCGGCAGTACGCCCATGCCCACCAGGTTGGAACGGTGGATTCGCTCGAAGCTTTCCGCGATCACCGCCTTCACGCCGAGCAGCAGGGTGCCCTTGGCCGCCCAGTCGCGCGACGAGCCGGTGCCGTATTCCTTGCCGGCGATAACCACCAGCGGCGTCTTGTCGGCCTTGTACTTCATGGCCGCGTCGTAGATGGCCATCTGCTCGCCCGTCGGCACATACAGCGTGTAGCCGCCTTCCACGCCATCGAGCATCAGGTTCTTGATGCGGATGTTGGCGAAGGTGCCGCGCACCATCACGTCGTCGTTGCCGCGACGCGAGCCGTAGGAGTTGAAGTCCTTCGGGTCCACGCCTTTGCTGATCAGGAAGCGGCCCGCCGGGCTGTCCTTCTTGATCGAGCCGGCCGGCGAGATGTGGTCGGTGGTGATGGAGTCGCCAAACAGGCCGAGCACGCGGGCCCCGTGGACATCCTCGATGGTGCCCGGCTCCTTGCTCATGCCTTCGAAGTAGGGCGGGTTCTTGATGTAGGTGGAGTCGTCCCACTTGTACACGTCGCCATCCGGCGAGGCGATGTGGTTCCAGCGCGTGTCGCCCTTGAACACGTCGGCGTAGCTCTTCTCGAACATCTCCGGGTTGAGCGCGCTGCCCACCACGTCCGAGATTTCCTGGTTGGTCGGCCAGATGTCCTTGAGGTACACCGGCTTGCCATCGCTGCCGGTGCCCAGCGGGTCCTTGCTGAGGTCGATATCGAGCGTGCCGGCCAGTGCGTAGGCCACCACCAGCGGCGGCGAGGCCAGGTAGTTCATCTTCACTTCCGGATGCACGCGGCCTTCGAAGTTGCGGTTGCCCGACAGCACCGACGCCACGGCCAGATCGCCCTCGCCGATGCCCTTGCTGATCTCGGGCGGCAGCGGGCCGGAGTTGCCGATGCAGGTGGTGCAGCCGTAGCCGACGATGAAGAAGCCGACCTTCTCCAGCTCCTTCAGCAGGCCGGTCTTTTCGAGATAGTCAGTGACCACCTTGGAACCCGGACCGATGGAGGTCTTCACCCACGGCTGCGCCTTCAGGCCCTTGGCCGCCGCCTTCTTGGCGAGCAGGCCCGCGCCGAGCATCACGCTGGGGTTGGAGGTGTTGGTGCAGGAGGTGATGGCGGCGATCACCACGGCGCCGTCGCCGAGCTTGAACGATGCGCCGTCCTTCTCCACGCGCACGCCGCCGTCGGTGATGTCGTTGGCCGGGTTGCCGATGGCCGACGAACCGCCTTCGGCGATGAAGGCCGAGGTATCGGCGTTGCGCGGGCGGCGGTTGGCGGTGAGCGGGCCGACCGCATCGTGGAAACTCTTCTGCACGCCTTCCAGCAGCACGCGGTCCTGCGGACGCTTGGGGCCGGCCAGCGAAGGCTTCACGTCGGCAAGGTTCAATTCCAGCGTGGTGGTGAAGCGCGGTTCCACCGCGTTCTCGTCATGCCACAGGCCCTGGGCCTTGGCATAGGCTTCGACCAGCTTGATCTGCTCGTCGCTGCGGCCCGACAGGTGGAGGTAGTTCAGTGCTTCCTGGTCGATCGGGAAGATGCCGCAGGTGGCGCCGTATTCCGGCGCCATGTTGCCGATGGTGGCGCGATCGGCCAGCGCCAGGTGCTTCAGGCCGCTGCCGAAGAACTCCACGAACTTGCCCACCACGCCGAGCTTGCGCAGCATCTGGGTGACGGTGAGCACCAGGTCCGTCGCGGTGACGCCCTCGGACAGCTTGCCCGTGAGCTTGAAGCCCACCACCTGCGGAATCAGCATGGACGAGGGCTGGCCCAGCATGGCCGCTTCCGCCTCGATGCCGCCCACGCCCCAGCCCAGCACGCCGATGCCGTTGATCATGGTGGTGTGCGAGTCGGTGCCGAACACGGTGTCCGGGTAAGCCCACTGCTGGCCGTCCTTGTTCGCGGTGAACACCACGCGGGCCAGGTGCTCCAGGTTCACCTGGTGCACGATGCCGGTGCGCGGCGGCACCACCTTGAAGTTGTCGAACGCCTTCTGGCCCCAGCGCAGGAAGGCGTAGCGTTCCTGGTTGCGCTGGAACTCGATCTCGACGTTCTTCTCCAGCGCGGATTCCGAACCGTACACGTCCACCTGCACCGAGTGGTCGATCACCAGTTCCGCCGGCGCCAGCGGGTTGATCTGTTTGGCATCGCCGCCCAGCTTCACCACCGCGTCGCGCATGGCGGCAAGGTCCACCACGCAGGGCACGCCGGTGAAGTCCTGCAGCACCACGCGGGCGGGCATGAAGGCGATTTCGGTATCGGGTTCGGCCTTGGCGTTCCAGTTGGCCACGGCCTCGATTTCCTTGGCCGTGACGTTGACGCCGTCTTCGTGGCGCAACAGGTTTTCCAGCAGGATCTTCAGCGAATAGGGCAGGGTCTTGAGGTCAAAGCGCTGGCCGAGCTTGGTCAGGCTGGCGATCTGGTACTGGCTGCCGTTGACAGTGAGGGTGTCGCGGGTGGCGAATGAATCCAGCATGGGGCTAACTCCTGTTGCGTGAGTCTGGCGAACGCGCGGACGCGTAGCTTGGGGATCCTAAGGCACGGAACGTGAGGGGAATTGCAAAGGCCCTTGCTCGTCATCCCGGTGCAGACCGGGATCCCGTGGCGGCGTCGGTGGGCTTTCGCGACCGCCTGGATGACGAGCAGGGAGACTGAGGCAAGACATCCTCTCCATCGGCACTGCCATTCAGTTTGGGCCAAATCCCAGGTCGTGCAAGAGACCCGAATGGGGATTGCGCCACATCCGCATTGCAAGATTTCGAACGCTGCCGGAAGCGTTGTCTTGCGTTGCGGCGCCTGGGGCCCGGCTGGCAAAATAGCGGGCTGTCATGCCGCCGAAAATGGCATGGCGACAAGGCCTTGCGCCCTGTCGAGCGCCGGTAGCGGCCACGCGGAACATCCCTCTGGGCGACCTCCGCCGCAATGGTGCAAGCCATCGCTCGCTGCCCCTTTGTTCTAGTTCACCGGACGAGACCACATGCTTAACGCCTACCGCCAACATGTCGCCGAGCGCGCCGCGCTGGGTATCCCGCCGCTGCCGCTGTCGGCCCAGCAGACCGCCGATGTGATCGAGCTGCTGAAGAATCCTCCGGCCGGTGAAGAGGCCTTTCTCGTCGACCTGATCACCAACCGCGTACCAGCCGGCGTGGACGACGCGGCCAAGGTCAAGGCCTCGTACCTGGCGGCCGTGGCGTTCGGCACCGAGAAGAGCGCGCTGATCTCGCGCGAGAAGGCCACCGAACTGCTCGGCACCATGCTGGGCGGCTACAACATCCATCCGCTGATCGAGCTGCTCGACGACGCGCAGGTCGGCACCGTGGCCGCCAACGCGCTCAAGCACACCCTGCTGATGTTCGACGCCTTCCACGACGTCAAGGACAAGGCCGACAAGGGCAACGCCAACGCCAAGGCCGTGCTGCAGAGCTGGGCCGACGCGGAATGGTTCACCAGCAAGCCCGAAGTGCCGCAAAGCCTGACCGTCACCGTGTTCAAGGTGCCGGGCGAAACCAACACCGACGACCTCTCGCCGGCGCCCGATGCCACCACGCGTCCGGACATCCCGATGCACGCGCTGGCCATGCTGAAGAACAAGCGCGATGGCGCGCCGTTCCAGCCGGAAGAAGACGGCAAGCGCGGCCCCATCCAGCTGATCCAGGATCTGGCCAAGCAGGGCCACCTGGTGGCCTACGTGGGTGACGTGGTCGGCACCGGTTCCAGCCGCAAGTCCGCCACCAACTCCGTGCTGTGGTGGACGGGCGAAGACATCCCGTTCATCCCGAACAAGCGCTTCGGCGGCGTGTGCCTGGGCAGCAAGATCGCCCCGATCTTCTACAACACCATGGAAGACGCCGGCGCGCTGCCGATCGAGCTCGACGTGTCCAAGATGGAGATGGGCGACGTTGTCGAACTGCGCCCCTACGAGGGCAAGGCGCTGAAGAACAGCGAAGTGATCGCCGAGTTCCAGGTGAAGTCCGACGTGCTGTTCGACGAAGTGCGCGCCGGCGGCCGCATTCCGCTGATCGTCGGTCGCGGCCTCACCGCCAAGGCGCGCGAGGCGCTGGGCCTGCCGGTTTCCACGCTGTTCCGCCTGCCGCAGCAGCCGGCCGACACGGGCAAGGGCTACACGCTGGCGCAGAAGATGGTCGGCCGCGCGGTCGGCCTGCCGGAAGGCCAGGGCGTGCGCCCGGGCACCTACTGCGAGCCGAAGATGACCTCGGTGGGTTCGCAGGACACCACCGGCCCGATGACCCGCGACGAGCTGAAGGACCTGGCCTGCCTGGGCTTCTCGGCCGATCTGGTGATGCAGTCGTTCTGCCACACCGCGGCTTATCCCAAGCCCGTGGACGTGAAGACGCACCACACGCTGCCGGAGTTCATCAGCACGCGCGGCGGCATCAGCCTGCGTCCGGGCGATGGCGTGATCCACAGCTGGCTCAACCGCATGCTGCTGCCCGACACCGTCGGCACCGGCGGCGACAGCCACACGCGCTTCCCCATCGGCATTTCGTTCCCGGCCGGCTCGGGCCTGGTGGCCTTCGCCGCTGCCACGGGCGTGATGCCGCTGGACATGCCCGAATCCGTGCTGGTGCGCTTCAAGGGCGAGCTGCAGCCGGGCGTCACCCTGCGTGACCTGGTCAACGCCATCCCGCTGTACGCCATCAAGCAGGGCCTGCTGACGGTTGCCAAGCAGGGCAAGAAGAACATCTTCTCCGGCCGCATCCTGGAAATCGAAGGCCTGCCGAACCTGAAGGTGGAACAGGCGTTCGAGCTGTCCGACGCCTCCGCCGAGCGTTCCGCCGCCGGCTGCACGGTGCACTTGGACAAGGCGCCGATCATCGAATACATCAACAGCAACATCACGCTGCTGAAGTACATGATCGCCCAGGGCTACAAGGACCCGCGCAGTCTGCAGCGCCGCATCAAGGCGATGGAAGCATGGCTCGCCAACCCGCAGCTGCTGGAGCGCGATGCCGACGCCGAATATGCCGCCGTCATCGAGATCGACCTGGCCGACGTGCACGAGCCCATCGTGGCCTGCCCGAACGACCCGGACGACGTGAAGACGCTCAGCGACGTGGCCGGCGCCAAGATCGACGAGGTGTTCATCGGTTCGTGCATGACCAACATCGGTCACTTCCGCGCGGCGTCCAAGCTGCTGGAAGGCAAGCGCGACATCCCGACCAAGCTGTGGGTGGCCCCGCCGACCAAGATGGACCAGCAGCAGCTCACCGAGGAAGGCCACTACGGCGTGCTCGGCACCGCCGGCGCCCGCATGGAAATGCCGGGCTGCTCGCTGTGCATGGGCAACCAGGCGCAGGTGCGCGAGGGCGCCACGGTGTTCTCCACCTCCACCCGCAACTTCCCCAACCGCCTGGGCAAGAACTCCAACGTGTACCTGGGCTCGGCCGAACTGGCCGCGATCTGCTCGCGTCTGGGCAAGATCCCGACCAAGGAGGAGTACATGGCCGACGTGGGCGTGATCAACGCCAACGGCGAGAAGATCTACAAGTACATGAACTTCAACCAGATCGCCGATTATCAGAACGTGGCCGATACGGTCACCGCTTGAGAGCGAGAAGTGAGTGAAGAGGAGTGAGAAGTGAGAGGGATCACCCTCTCGCTTCGGACCCCAGCAAAAGCCCGGCTACCCGCCGGGCTTTTCTGTTTTCAGGGTAGCTGTCCGCGTCGGGCTTCGCGGGCTGCACGCTCTTCTCTCACTACTCACTTCTCTCAACTCACTCCTGCTCGTTTATGCTTCCCGGCGTCAACAGCCACGCCAGCACCCAGCGGATGATCTCCTCCCACCTATCGGTAGTCTCGATCCGCGACCTCATGCTGGTGCAGGCGGTGCGTCGCCACGGCAGCTTCAACAGCGCCGCGCGGGCCATGCACATCAGCCCGTCGGGCCTCTCGCATCAGGTGCAGAAAGTGGAGCAGGCGCTGGGTGCGCCGCTGTTCGAGCGTGGTGGCCGCCGCATCGTACCCACGGCGGGTGGGCAACGCTTGCTGGAGCAGATCGACGCCGTGCTGGCGGCCGCCGAGCATCTGCAGCAGGTGGCGCGCGCGGGCGAGGTCGCCTTTGGCGGCGAGCTGCGCCTGGGTGTGCCGGCATCGCTGGGGCCTTACCTGCTGCCGCATCTGATCGGACCGTTTCCGCAGCATTTCCCCGGCACGCGCCTCAGCCTGTCCGAAGGCAAGCCGCGCGGCTTGCTGCGTCGCCTGAACGAAGGCGAGCTCGACGCCGTGCTCGCACCGCGCGTGCCGCCGGTGAGCGGCGTGGCGATGCGTCCCCTGTTCTTCGAGCCCTGGGAAGTAATGTTCCGGGCGGACCACGCGCTCGCCGGCAAGCGCACGGTGGCGCTGGAGCAACTGGAAGCCAGCGACGCCACGCTCATGACTGAAAGCCACTGCGAAGACGTGCTCGGCGGCGGCCACGTGCAGGACGTAAGCCTGGAGAGCCTGGCCGCGCTGGTGGAACTGCGCGGAGGCTATGCGCTCGTGCCGGCGCTGGCCCACGACCGACTCGCCTCCATGCCCAATGTCGTGCTGGCCAAGCTCAAGGGGCAGGCGCCTGGGCGCGAGATCGCGCTGTATTGGCGCGAGGCCTCGCCGTGGCACGCGGACTTGCAGAATTTCGCGGTGTTGCTGCGCAAGCTGGCGAAGCAAAGGCCGGGGCTAAAGCTGGCGGATGAGGCGTGTTGAGCGGAGTGGCTGCCGTCAGCCACCGGCGGGCAGCACAGATAACCGGCCTCAATATCCAGGCCGTCATCCCGGCGCAGGCCGGGATCCAGTAGCGACAGCTGTCGGTTATCGCGTTGGCTAAAGGCAGTTGCCTCTTGGCGAAGATCTATCCATGCAGTTACTGGATCCCGGCCTGCGCCGGGATGACGAGCAGGAAAAGCTGCGGCGTCCGTCAGAAATCCAATTCCTGCGACGCGCACAAATAGTCAATCATCGGCGCCACGCGCTTGTAGGTATCCACCAGCCACGGCAGCAACTCGCTGGAGCAGGCCAGCTTCTCGTCGAAACCCGCGCCGCAGGCGAAATCCTTGCGCTTCAGGTCGTCGATCAGTTCGTGGTTCGCGTCGTAGCCACGCGGCGGCCGACTCAGCGACTCGCCCCAGAACTCGAAGTGATCGCGGAACGCCTTGCTGCGCGTGGCGCGCTTCCAGGCTTCCGGATTATCGGCAAGGAACTCACGGATCTTCTTCAACGCATCCGACTCCGGATGCCACATGCCGCCGCCAGCGAAATTGTCGCCGGGCTGGATATGCATGTAGAACGATGGCGCATGCACTTCGTTGCGGCGCTCGTGATAGAAGCGCGCACCTTGCCAGGGTTTGTAGGGCTGCTTGTCGTTGGAGAAACGCGTATCGCGATGGATACGGAACAACGAGCCGCCGACCTTGCGCGGATCGGCGCGGTAGTGCGTGCTGATCTTGGACAGTGGCGCCTGCAGGTCGCCGATGAGTGCGAGAAAGGGTTCGCGCACATCCCTTTCATACGCGTCCTTGTGTTCATGGAACCACTCGCGGTTGTTGTTGCGGGCCAGCGAGCGAAGGAAACGGAACGTGGCAGGGGTGAAATAGGTCTTGGCCATGGGTCGTCGGTCAGGCGGTAAGAGGGGCAATGTCGGCGGCAAGCATCTCGCCCCAGGCTTGCAGATGGTCGAGGACGGCGAGCTTTTCCTGGGGCAGGTCGTCGCCACGCAGCTCGGCGATGCGGGCGAAGTAGTCGTCGAGGGTGAGGTTGGTCAGCGGCGTGGGGCGGGTCAGGCGGTCGCGGCAGAAGGCTTGCCAGCGGGCCTGCTCGTCCAGGCTGAGGGTTTCGGGCCAGTTGCGCGCGCGGTAGCGGAACAGCAGTTCCGGATAACGCGGGTCGCGGAAGGGGAAACTGCGCTGGCCCAGTTGTTCCGGCGGCGTCGCGCGGATATCCGCTAGCAGGCGCTTGTCCGCATCGGGCAGGAAGCCACCGTACAGGGCCAGCTCCGGGTCGGCGGGCGGCGGCAGGTCGGCGGCGCGCTGGAACACGCGGCGCAGCTTGGCCGCCAACCCGTCGGCGGAGGCGAGCATGTCGCGATGCGCCTGCATGCGCTCTAGGTTTATCTGCAGGCGGTCGAGGTCCACGCCTTTCAAGGTGGAAAGCGGCGCAAGCGCCGGTGCGCGATTGGCGCGCACAGTGCGCAGGGGAATCCGTTCCACGCCCTCGGGCAGGTCGGCGCGCGGCGTGAAGATGCGGTCGGCGATCTCGTCTTCGTCCAGCGCCAGCAGATCGGAAGGATCACTCGCCAGGTCGTACACGATGATCTCGGCCGGCCGGCTCGGATGCGCCGCCAACGGCGCGATCACGGTCAGGCGATGGCGGCTGGCCGGATAGCGGGAGGACACGTGCACCACCGGCGTCATGGCCACCACGTCGAGCATTTCGAACACGCGCTGCTTCTTGCGCAGATTGAAATGCCAATCCCACAGGCGCGGCTGGCGCACGCGGATCAGGCGGGCCAGGTCGATCAGCGCATACACGTCGGACAGCGCATCGTGCGCGCGCTCCTGCTTCAGGTGATTCGCCGCGGCCAGGTGCTCCAGCTTGAAACTGGGCGTGCCGTCTTCGCGCTTGGGCCATTCGATGCCTTCGGGGCGAAGCGCCTGGCACATGCGCACTAGGTCGATCAGATCCCAGCGCGAATTGCCGCTTTCCCATTCGCGGCCATAGGGCTCGAACATGTTGCGGTAGAACAGCTGGCGGCTGACTTCGTCGTCGAAGCGCAGCGAGTTGTAACCCACCCCGCAGGTGCCCGGCTGGGCCAGCTGCTCATGCACGCGGGCGGCGAAATCCGCCTCCAGGCAGCCTTCGCGCTCGGCCTGTTGCGGCGTGATGCCGGTGATCAGGCAGGCCTCCGGGTGCGGCGGCATTTCCCTTGGGGGCTTGCCGAAGAACATCACCGGCTCGCCCACGATCTCCAGGTCCATGGTGGTGCGAATGCCGGCGAACTGCACCGGCCGGTCGCGCCACGGATCGGCGCCGAAGGTCTCGTAGTCGTGCCAGAAAAAGGTCTGCATGCCGCGATCATCGCATGGCCCTGCGGCATGCTCCACGTCGTCCGGCATCACGCGAAGCCGGAATCCGGGGCCCGGCCGCTGCGCTGCTGCTAGACTTCGCGTCCAGGAGGGCGCATGAGCCAAGCGAACGAAGACAACCTGATCTGGATCGATCTGGAAATGACCGGTCTCGACACGGACAACGACTCCATCCTCGAGATCGCCACCATCGTCACCGACAAAGACCTTCGCATTCTGGCCGAGGGCCCGGTGTTCGCGATCCGCCACCCGCTGGACCGGCTGGAATCCATGGACGCGTGGAACCGCAACCAGCACCGCCGCTCCGGCCTGTGGGATCAGGTGGTCGCGTCCAATGACGATCACGCCGTGGCGGAACAGGCCACGCTCGATTTCCTCAAGGCGTGGGTGCCCAGTGGCAAGTCGCCCATGTGCGGCAACTCGATCTGCCAGGATCGCCGCTTCCTGCATCGGCAGATGCCGCGGCTGGAGCGCTATTTCCACTACCGCAACCTCGACGTGTCCACGCTCAAGGAGCTGGCGCGCCGGTGGGCGCCGGCCATCGGCAAGGGTTTCGCCAAGGAGTCCGCACACACCGCGCTGTCGGACATCCGCGATTCCATCGAGGAACTGCGCTACTACCGCCGCTTCATGGGGCCGCTGGGCGGCGAGTCCTGACGTCTATCCACGGGAGTCATCATGTCCCTCGATCTGTTCGCTCCCGTGCTCGACTGCAACGGCCGGCCGCTCAAGCTCGACCGGCCGCGCGTGGTGGGCATTCTCAACGTCACGCCCGATTCGTTTTCCGATGGCGGCAGCTACGCCTCGCTGGACGACGCCGTGGCGCATGGCCTGCGCATGGTGGACGAGGGCGCGGACATGCTGGACATCGGCGGCGAATCGACGCGCCCCGGCGCCGACGATGTCACTGTCGACGAAGAACTGCGCCGCGTGGTGCCCGTGCTCGAACAGCTCGCGGCGCGCACCAAGGTGCCGCTCGCCATCGACACCTCGAAGCCGGAAGTGATGCGCGCCGCGGTGGCGGCGGGCGCGGGCATGATCAACGACGTCTACGCCCTGCGCCGCGAAGGCGCCATCGACGCGGCCGCCGAACTGGGCGTGCCGGTGTGCCTGATGCATATGCTCGGCGAACCGCGCAGCATGCAGGACGATCCCCACTACGACGACGTGGTGGGCGACGTGCACCGTTTCCTAACCGATCGCCTGTTCGCCTGCGAGCTGGCCGGCATCGATCGCCGCAAGGTGATGGTCGATCCCGGCTTCGGCTTCGGCAAGAACCTGGAACACAACCTCGCCCTGCTGCGCGCCCTGGAACGCTTCGCGAATCTCGGCAGCGGCGTCTACGTGGGCATGTCGAGAAAATCCATGATCGGCGCGATCACCGGGCGGCAGGCGCCGGGCGAGCGCATGGCCGGGTCCGTGGCGGCGGCGGTCATCGCCGTGCAGCGTGGCGCGCGGATGGTGCGCGTTCATGATGTGGCGGCTACGGTCGACGCGCTCGCGGTCTGGCATGCCGTGCAGGCCGGCGACACGCCGGCGCGCCGTGACGACAAGCCTTCCATGCCGCGTTGGCCGGATGACGAATAACCCAACAGAACAGGACGTCTGGCGCCGCAACGCGCCGACGCCGGCAGGAGCAGTGCCATGACGCAACGGAAATACTTTGGAACCGACGGCATTCGCGGTCTGGTGGGCCAGTGGCCGATCAGCGCGGACTTCATGCTGCGCCTGGGCCGCGCCGTGGGCGTGGTGCTGGCCCGCCACGGGCGCGCGCGGCCGAAGGTGCTGATCGGCAAGGACACCCGCGTGTCCGGCTACATGTTCGAGTCCGCCCTGGAAGCCGGCCTGGTCGCCGCCGGCGCGGACGTGTCCCTGCTCGGTCCGATGCCGACGCCGGGCGTGGCCTTTCTCACGCGCTCGCTGCGCGCGGATGCGGGCATCGTGATCAGCGCTTCGCACAACCCGCATCACGACAACGGCATCAAGTTCTTCTCGGCCAACGGCGAAAAACTCTCCGACGAGGTGGAGCACGCCATCGAGGAAGAGCTGGAACTGGAGTTCACCACGGTTCCGTCCGAACAGCTCGGCAAGGCCACCCGCATCGCGGACGCCGTGACGCGCTACGCGGAGTTCTGCAAGTCCACCGTGTCGGAGGATTTCAGCCTGCGCGGCCTGCGCATCGTGCTGGACTGCGCCAATGGCGCGACCTACCAGGTGGCGCCCAAGGTGTTCTCCGAACTCGGCGCGGTGGTGAGCACCATCGGCGACCGGCCCGACGGCTTCAACATCAACCGCGACGTGGGCTCCACCCATCCGCAGGCGCTGGAGCGCGCGGTGGTGGAGCAGGGCGCGGACCTCGGCATTGCCTTCGATGGCGACGGCGACCGCGTGCAGCTGGTCGACCGCGAAGGTAAGCTGGCGGACGGTGACGACATTCTTTTCGTGCTGGCCAACGCATGGCATGCCCAGGGCCTGCTGCTGGGCCCGGTGGTCGGCACGCTGATGAGCAACTACGGCCTGCAGCTGGCGCTGGCCCAGCACGACGTGCAGCTGATCCGCGCCAACGTGGGCGACCGCTACGTGCTGCAGCAGCTCAAGGAGCACGGCGGCAACCTGGGCGGCGAGACCTCCGGACACATCCTGTGCCTGGACCGCGCCACCACGGGCGATGGCATCGTTTCGGCGCTGGCCGTGCTGGAAGCGCTGGCCTATGCCGGCACCGACCTGGCGGAAGCGCGCCGGGGCCTGAGCAAGATGCCGCAGATCATGATCAACGTTCGCGCGGACGGCGCCCGCGAGGCACTGCACAGCGATCCGGTGCGCGAGGCGTTGGCGGAAACCGAGCGCGCGCTGTCCGGCCGCGGGCGCGTGGTACTGCGCGCCTCGGGCACCGAGCCACTGGTCCGCGTGACGGTGGAGGCGGCCGACGAGGGGGAAGTGCGGCAGTTGGCCGAAAGGCTGGCCGGTGTCGTAAAATCCGCCGCAGAACGTTCGTGAGCCTGTAAGAAGTTCGGGGATTCGCATCCCACCCAGGTCGCCAAGGATTGGCCCGACGTGCCCCGCCCCTGCGGTGGCGGATGAAAGAGTCTGTTCGAGATGTTGGGCAGACTCCAAGTGGACCGCACGCACAACCTGTGGACAAGCCATGAAGAAAGTTCCAACCCTCGACATCCGTCGTTACGACACGGACCGTGCCGCTTTCGTTGCCGAGCTGGGCAACGCCTACCGCGAATACGGTTTCTGCTGCATCAGCGGGCACGGTATTCCGCGCGAGCTGATCGACGGCGCGTACGAGTCGTTCCAGCAGTTCTTCGCGCTGCCGACCGACACCAAGATGAAGTACCACGTGCCCGGCAGCGGTGGCGCGCGCGGCTATACGCCGTACAAGGTGGAAACGGCCAAGGACAGCAAGCACGCCGACCTCAAGGAGTTCTGGCACATCGGCCGCGAAATTTCGCGTGATTCGAAGTTCGCGGACGTGATGCCCCCCAACATCTGGCCGACCGAAGTCGCGGACTTCAAGAAGAACGGCTACGGCCTGTTCGAGGCGCTCGACCAGCTCGGCTCACGCGTGCTACGCGCGCTGGCGTTGCACATCGACCTGCCCGAGCATTTCTTCGACGACAAGATCGACCAGGGCAATTCCATCCTGCGTCCCATCCATTATCCGCCGATCACCGAAGACAACATCCCGAATGTGCGCGCCGGCGCGCACGAGGACATCAACTTCATCACGCTGCTGGTCGGCGCCAGCGCCGAAGGCCTGGAAGTGCTCACGCGCGAAGGCGAGTGGCTGCCGATCACCACCGAGGGTGACGCCATCGTGGTGAACATCGGCGACATGCTGCAGCGCCTGACCAACCATGTGTATCCGTCCACCTCGCATCGCGTGGTGAACCCGCAGAACGAGAACGCGCGCAAGCCGCGCTATTCGGTGCCGTACTTCCTGCATCCGAATCCGGACGTGGTGCTCGATCCGCTGCCGCAGACGGTGACGCCGGACAACCCGAGCCGCTACAACACCAGCATCACCTCGCACGAGTACCTGCTCGAGCGCCTGCGTGAAATCAAGCTGATCTAACTCCGCGGCACCTAACTCCCTCTCCCCTCGCGGGAGAGGGGTGGGGAGAGGGGGCAACCCGCGACAGCGTTGCAACAGCCGCTCAAGCCAACCCGCCCAGATCCCGATACCGCTTCGATTCCTTCGCCGATAACCAAAGCGTCAGCCGATCCGGCAGCAGTTTCATCAACGCCTTGATGAAGCGGTTCACGCCGCCCGTCACGTGCACCACGTCGCCACGCTCGACGGCGTCGTAACCCTCGCGCACCACCGCCTCCGCGCTCTGCCACATGAACTTGGGCAGCTTGTTCATCAGTTGGCGCGTGCCGGTAACGTCGTGGAATTCCGACCACGTGAACCCGGGGCAGAGCGCACACACGTTAATACCGCGATGCATGTTTTCCAGCGCCAGCGACTGCGAGAACTTGATCAGGTACGCCTTGCTCGCCGCGTACAGCGTGTGGCCGGCCGAGCCCGGAACATGGCCCGCCAGCGAGGCGACGTTGACGATGCGGCCATAGCCTCGCGCCTGCATGCCGGGCAGCAGGCGCCACGCGAGTTCGGCGGGCGCGGTCATCAGTACCCGGATAAAGGCCTCGTGCGTTGGCCAGTCCACCGCATCGAACGTGCCTGGCACGCCATAACCGGCGTTGTTGATCAGCCAGTCCACCCTAAGTCCACGTGCGTCCAGCACATCGCACAGCTGCGCCACGGCGGCAGGGTCGGCTAGGTCGGCCGGGAGTACAGTGACGGTGGCCTGATGGCGCTCGCGCAGTTCCTGGGCCAGCGCCTCGAGTCGCTCCACGCGGCGCGCCGTCAGCACCAGATCATGGCCGCGGGCCGCAAGTTCCCGGGCAAAGGCGGCGCCGATGCCGGCCGAAGCACCGGTGACCAGGCTGAGCGGACGGGTCGTGGTCATAAAGTGGTCTCCTTGTGGTTCTTCTGATTTTTTCCGTAAAGGCAATAGCTTGTCGTTGGCTCGTTGCCAGTGGCATGGTCGGACGTTAAGCTTTCGGGTTTATACGCAAGGGAACACGCGCATGCGCAAGAAACTCGTCGCCGGCAACTGGAAGATGCATGGTAGCCGCAGCATGGCGACAGCCCTGGTGGGCGACATTGCCGCTGCGCTGCCGCCGGACATCGACGTGGTCGTCATTCCGCCTTTTCCCTACCTGGGCGAACTGGCGATGCAGCATGCGGGATCGGGCCTGGGTTTTGGCGGGCAGGACGTGAGCGAGCACGAAGGGCAGGGCGCCTATACCGGCGAAGTGTCCGCCGCCATGCTGGCCGACGTGGGCGCGCAGTGGGTGCTGGTCGGGCACTCCGAGCGCCGCCAGTATCACCATGAAACCAGCGAACTGGTGGCCCGCAAGTTCGCCGCAGCGCGGGCGGGCGGCCTCACGCCGATTCTCTGCGTGGGTGAAACGCTGGCCGAGCGCGAGAACGGGCTCACCGACGCCGTCGTGGCCCGCCAGCTCAGGGCGGTGATCGAGCTGAACGGCATCGCCAGCTTCGATACCGCCGTGATCGCCTACGAGCCCATCTGGGCCATCGGCACCGGCCACACGGCCACGCCCGAGCAGGCGCAGCACGTTCATGCGTTCATCCGTAGCCAACTGGAAAAAGAAGATGCTATGATTGCCCGTCTGACCCGACTGCTTTACGGCGGTAGTGTCAAAGCGGCTAATGCTGCGGACTTGTTCGCGCAGCCGGACGTGGATGGTGGGTTGATCGGGGGCGCCTCGCTGGCATCGGCTGATTTCCTGGGTATCTGCGCGGCAGCTTACTGAGCGCTACGGACTCTTAAAGAGAACCATGTTCGTCATCTTCAGCGTCTTCTACATTCTGATCGCCGCGGCGATGATCGTGCTGATCCTGATGCAGCGCGGCGCTGGTGCGGACGCGGGCTCCGGCTTCGGCGGCGGCGCATCCGCCACCGTGTTCGGCGCACGTGGCTCGGCAAGCTTCCTTACCCGCACCACGGCCGTGCTGGCCGCGCTGTTCTTCGCGTTGAGCCTCGGCATGGGTATTTACCTGGGCCACAACGGCAAGGCGCAGAGCGACAACGGCGGTGATCTGGGTGTGATGTCAGGTCTTGCCAACAAGCCGGCAGCAACGCAGAATGCGCAGCCCGCCGCTCCGGCCAACGCGGAAATCCCGCAGGCCACCAAGCCGGCTCAGGGCGACGTCCCCGCCGCAACCGCTCCGGCAAAGCCCTCTTCGGGCGACCTGCCGGCCGCGACGGAACCGACGAAGAAGAACTAAGCAAGACACCTGCCCAGGTGGCGGAATTGGTAGACGCACTACCTTGAGGTGGTAGCGCCGAGAGGCGTGGGGGTTCGAGTCCCCCCTTGGGCACCATATGTAAGTTTCAGGACGTCCCATACAGTCCAGAAACAGTAAAGAAACCCGCTACTTGGCGGGTTTTTTTATGCCTGATTGTCCGGAATCGTCCCATAGCGTCCCTTGAAAGCGCGCTCATTCTGGGGGTATATCTGGGGGTATCGGGGGTATGTACCCCCAGTCCGGCGCCCGGGATACCCCCACCATGCCTCTCTCTGACATCGCCATCCGCAAGGCCAAGCCAGCCGACAAACCCCAGAAACTGGCGGACGGGGCAGGCCTCTATCTCCTGGTGAACCCTACGGGGTCCAAGCTCTGGCGCTGGAAGTACCGGGTGGCCGGTCGGGAGAAGGTGCTGGCGCTTGGTGCCTACCCAGCCATCTCCCTGACATCGGCCCGCGATGCCTGCACCGAGGCCAGGCGGCTACTCGCGCAGGGTGTCGATCCGAGTGAGGCGAAGAAGAACGCCAAGCAAGCAAAGATCGAGTCGAACACACCGGCCATCACCTTCAAGCAGGTTGCTGAGCAATGGATGCTCCGTCAGCACGTCGCCGAAGTGACGGCCAACAAGTCCCGTTGGATTCTTCAGTCGTTCCTCTATCCCGATTTGGGGGAGCGCCCCATTGCCGAGATTGAAGCTCGCGAGCTGCTGGAAACGCTGCGCAAGGTAGAAGATGCCGGCATGCTGGAAACGGCGAAGCGTGCGCGCGTGAAAGCGGGACAGGTGTTCCGCTTCGCTGTGCTGGAAGGGCTGGCGAATAGCGATCCGACGTCAAGTCTTCGAGGCGCATTGAAGGCACCTAAGGTCAAACATCACGCCGCCATCGTGGAGCCTGCAAAGGTAGGCGAGCTGCTTCGCGCCATGGATGGATTCTCCGGTCAGTTCGTCACGCAATGTGCCTTGAAGCTGGCCCCGCTGGTGTTTGTGCGGCCTGGCGAGCTTAGGCAAGCCCAATGGTCGGAGTTCGATCTGGACGAGGCTATGTGGCGCATCCCGGCCATGCGCATGAAGATGAAAGCGGCTCATCTGGTGCCTTTGTCTACGCAGGCAGTCGCCATTCTGCGCGAGTTGCACGCCATGACTGGGCAGGGAGACTACCTGTTCCCCGGTTTGCGCACAGCTAGCCGCCCGATGTCGGAGAACACCGTCAATGCCGCCTTGCGTCGTCTTGGCTACGGCGGCGATGAAATGACCGGCCATGGCTTCCGCAGCCTCGCAGCCACACGCCTCAACGAGATGGGGTGGAACGCCGACGCCATTGAGCGCCAGCTAGCGCACGCCGAGTCCAACAAGGTCCGCGAGGCCTACACCCATGCCGCCCAATACCTGGATGAGCGCAAGCGCATGATGCAGGCGTGGGCGGATTATCTGGATGGACTGCGAGCTGGCGGCAAGGTCGTGGCGATTGGAAGAAAGTTGGCCTGAGCAGCTCCGCACGCCCGTCGACTCTGGCGGCGTACGTCGCGGCTATACCTGGTTGCGAGCATTGCGTGCTGCAATCCGTGCCATCACCCAGGCGTCAATTTCTGACGCCACCCACCATACCGAATGCGTGTCATCGTCATGAACGGGCAACGGGAACGTCCCTGCCTTCATGCGCGCGTAGATGGATGATCTACTCAGGCCGGTTCGGCGCTCGACCTCGCGGCGTGGCAATAAGCATTCACTCATACAGAATCCTTGAAGCCTTGAAAGTATTCCGCCACGCATGACGCTGCGTGGGTGTACGATTCGCGCCATGTGGATCTGCATCCGCTGCCATACCGAATTCCCGGAATTCACGGGAGGTGCCGAGGCGAACATCGATAGCTTTGGCCTGCACTTCATGTGCCCGGTTTGTGGTCGCCGGAATCGCCTGCGTAGCTTAGGCTACGACGAAGAGGGCTTCTTGCGCCTGGAGCAGATTGACGAGCCGGAGTGAGTTTCTCAGCGCCGCGTGTTCATCGCCCACTCGTCTACTTCGGATTTTTCCATGACTGGGTACGGACTTATCAAGCGATTCAAAGTCACGTTGACGTTGTAGATCATGGTCTCTCCGCCAAGTGGTGAGATAAGCCGCTGATTCAGCGGATCTTTTCTTTCGCTGATTTCCGCCAGACTATATTTCGGCCCATATTGTGGTTTGTGCTGGGTCAGGCCGCTCTCGGCGTCGTTATATTGGCCGGGGAACCACATCCTTGAGCATGAGGCGAGGATGCGTCTTGGCTAAATTTCCTTGAGACGGTTATGTGCAAGACCGCACTCATGAACCATGCTCACCGTACGTGCCATCGGTAGCGCGATATTCCGCTACCGATGGCACGTGCTCGTGGTGTTCATCCGACGTAGCCGGACTCACAGGATTGCAGATAACCGATCACGTCGTCGGTGCGGCCTTCGGCGATCAGTTCAAGCGCGGTCTTGCCAGCAAACGTTGTGAGCGGCTGGCTGAGCCACCAAACCGCTTTGGCTCGATCGCCGGAGATCGATTCGGCAAGATCGATAACACGATCAACGTCTTGCATGGAGCCTTCCTCGCGCTAAATCTCTTCAAGACACACCGTGATTTTTAAGCCGTGGCAACTCGGGTAGAAAAAAGTCGATGCGAAACGTACCAACAGACAAGCCCCGTTATAAGCATCGATGGCACGACAAACCACCATGTCATGAGCAAGAACATGGCGTCTGTCGATGAACGAATAAATACCAATAAAACGCCGAGTGGGAGCGGTATTACCGAGAGTGTCCCAGCAGGTGCAACTGCAGGCGAAGCGAGCAGAACCCCACAGATGATGAACAATCCTTGCTTACGATGCGTAGGCCACGCCGACTTTTGTAGCTGGTAGAGGGCGAGTGCTAGCAAGCCCACGCCGATCACCATCTCGGCGAGTGAAAGTAGCCCAAGGATCAAAGCGGCGGACAGCATTGCCATGAGATTTAGACGCCGCCGCCTCCAAAAAACAACCATCCTAGCAGCGCCAAAAGTTGTATTCCGGCACATAGCACAACCACAAATGTGGTGAGCCGCTTAGAGAACAGGACAAGGACCCAACTCAGTATGGTCATGACTACAGGCACTACGAGATAAAATCTTGTCTGGCCTGAGTTGGGGTAACCCGGTACGTGTTGTGCGATCACCGAACGATATAAGACGCCCCCTAAAACTGAGATGATCAGCCACATGGTCGCCATGCAAATCGCGACTATTTGAGAGCTTGCCGTACGGCTTCTTGACATAGGTCGCATCCTCAGAACCCCGCCGCATTATTGTTGATGTCCGGATTGGCGTATAGAAACGCATTTGCGGTTAGCCATTGAAATATCAAAGGTCCGGTCTCTTGATTTAGCCACGCATTCGGGCCTTCCCCGCTGCCGACAATGTCTGCGCCAAATTCGCCGTGCGCACCCGCAACAATCGAAATCTCAACCTGGCCACCGAAGATATGACCCGGCCTGGTGATGTTAGTAATTTTCAATCTGCACGGGTCGACAATCTGCGTGATGGGATTTCCACCGGTCAGCGTCAAGTCGTGAGTTCCGGTTTCAGCATAGGGTGCACCTGGGGCGGAAAAATGCCGCATCGCCTCGAAGGCATCGCCAGCCGAACAGCCCCAACAGATGGGCGTATAGACGTGATAGTAGTGCGGATCCAACCCAAGGGGATCGACGTAGCTCAGAGGGTCGCTACCGACATAAGCGAACAAGCTTGGGCCTGCGGCTAGTCCCATCGGATCAGGCTGGTCGTACCGCCCCGTGGCTGATTCATAGTAGCGATGGACGTTGTAATTCAGCCCGGTCTCTACATCGAAGTACTGGCCGGGGAATCGCAATCCGTAGCTAAAGCCGTTTGAACTCGTCGGCACTTGCTCCCCAAATGCATTCCCCTGATAAGCAACCTGCCAGACCGTGTTCCCACTTGCATCCGTCACCGCACGCGGCGTATTCAGCCCATCCGTATGCACGTAACTCACCGTGCTTACGCCGCCGGCCGTGTCGACGGTCGCTACCGGCACATCGCCCAGCCACACATAGTCGCGTGAGCTGCTGCCGTACTCCCCGATCAGCTGACTCGCCTCATCGTAGGCAAACCGCAGGCTGCTGGCGGCGGGGAAGGTCGCCACCTTGGCCGTGCGCTGCCCCAGTGCGTTGTACGTGTACGTGCCCACCGTGCTGCCATCGCGCTGCACGATAGTCATGCGGTTGCGGGCGTTGTAGCCGTAGCCGAAGGTGTCGCCGCCGATGGTGCTGCCGGTGGTGTTGCCGTTGGCGTCGTAGGTGCGGGCAGCGTTGCCGATGGCGGTGAGGTGGTGGGTTCCCGGCTGGTAGGTATAGGTGCCGGTGGCGAGGCCGTTGCCGGTCTTGCTCAAGCGATCGCCGGTCTTGTTGTAGGTATAGGTTTCTTCCGGGTTGTTGCTGGCGTCGTAGAGGCCGGTGAGGCGGTAGAGCGGGTCGTAGGTATAGGTTTCCGTGGCCGGGTTGGCACCGGCCGCATTACCCAAGGCGGTGATGTTGCCCATGGCATCGCGCGCGAAGTGCAGGTTGAGCGCGGGGCTTACCACGTCGGTGAGGGCGTAGTTGGCGTCGTAGGTCCGCGTGATGGTCTGGCCGTTGCCCAGCGTGTAGCTGGCGATGGGGCCGAAGGGCAGGTAGCTGATGGCGGTGACCACATTGCCGGCACCCGCGCCAGTGGCGCCCGGCGGCAGCGCGGTGACGCCGCTGATGCGGCCGGCGGCATCGTGGCTGTACTGGATGGAGGTGCCGGCGGGCGTCAGCGTGCTGGCAAGGCGGTCGGCCAGGGTGTAGCCGTAGGCAGTGACGTCCGTCACCGTGCCCTGAGTCTGGCTCTTGCGCGTGACATTGCCGTGCGCGTCGTAGCAGTACACCGTGGTCACGGCGGTTTCGATGATGCGGGTGAGGCGACCCACCGAATACGATGCCGGGCAGCCCGTGACGCTGTTGGGCTCGTCGTAGGCATAGGCCACATTGAGCGTGCCATCGGCATAGGTAGTGGCGGTGCGACGGTTGAGTGCGTCGTACGTGCTGTGGCTCACCACGCCTTTGGCGTCCGTGCGCTGGATGACGTTGCCCGCCGTGTCGTACACATAGGCGGTGCTGCCGGTATCGGGGCTCTGCACGCCGGTGGCATTGCCCAGGCCGTCGTAGCTGTAGGTGGTGTTGAGTCCATCCGGATCGCTGACGCCTTCCAGCCGGTCGTTGGCGTCGTAGGCGAAAGCACTCTGCGTGTTCTGCGTGGCGGTATCCGTGCCGTTGTAGTTGTCGATGGTGGTGATCAGGCGATTGAGCCCGTCATACCCCTGCTTGCGCTGAACGCCCAGCGCATCGGCGGTATGCACCAGATTGCCGTTGGCGTCGTAGCTGTCGGTGTAGCTGGCGTTGAAGATAGCGTGGCTCAGGCCATCCGTGACCTGAGTGAGCTGACCCAGCGTGTTGTACGTGCGCGACAGGCTGCGACGCAACGTGCCGTTGCTGTCATAGGTCTGCTCGGCGGTTTTGTTGCCAGCCGCATCGAGCGTGTACTGCACATAGTTGCCGAGGGCGTCGGTGATCCGGGTGAGGCGGTGCGCGGCGTCGTAGCCGTAGTTGATGACTACACCATCGGGGTCGGTGATGGAGGCTACTGCGCCGTAAGGGGTATAGGTGAGCGTGGTGGTGGCATCAGCGGACGAGGCGGAACCGTTGGCGTTGACGCGCACGGTGCGTGTCAGCAACCAGCCGCGCGGGCTATAGGTGAGGTCAGTGATGACGCCGTTGGTATCGGACTGGCGCACCACACGGCCGTTCTTGTCGTAGGCAACGCTGGTGGTGATCTGACCCAGGGCGTTGGTCACCTGATAGAGATCGCCGGCGCGGTGACAGGCACCACCGGCCGTACCGCAGCCGGACTCGTCAGTCGCCAGGTAATAGGCGTAGCTGGTGACATCCGACACGTCCGTGCGCGGGCCATCCACCGAGAGCAGTAAACCGGTCAGCGGGCACTGCGCGCCGTCGGCGGCGGTGCAGTAGGTGTAGCGCCATTGGCGCACGCCGACGGGGGCGTTGGGGTTGCTGCCGCAGGGATAAGTGGTGGCGCCGGCGATGGCGGGGTCGACATCGCAGCGGGCGGTATTCCAGCCCGGTGTGTTGTAAACCCAGTCAGTCTTGAGGGTGCAGGCCAGTTTCCCCATCGCGTGAAGCTCGGCCAGGCTGCCAGCGCCTGGATTGAATCCGAAGTCCTTCAATGGTGCGCTGATCGCATCGCGGCCTCTCGCGGGGCGGCAGCATGAGTGCGCCCAAGCTAACCGGCTGCCGCTGCCAGTGCTGCGCTTGCGGGGAATACTTCGGAAACGTCGTGGTGTTCGACCGCCACAGGGTAGGGCGCCACGGCGTGGATCGCCGATGCCTGTCCCGGTCCGAGATGTCCGCTCTTGGCTGGGCGCAGAACGACCGAGGGTTCTGGCTCCGAAGGCCTCTGGAATGTGGCCCCGTGGGGGTAAACGCAGGTTCGAATCGCGCCCCCCGCTACCAACCTACAGGGGATATGCAATGAGGCCTCGTAGCCGCCAAAAGCACAAGGGACGGAAGGAGTCAGGAACCTTCACGATGATCCCGCATGCAGTCCAGGACTCACCTAACTGGAAGGCCTGTGGGGGCTCAGCCGTCAAGTTGCTCTGTGATGTGGCCCGTCAATACAACGGCCGCAACAACGGCGACCTCTGCGCGTCGATCAGTGTTCTTCGCAGCCGTGGATGGACGTCACCGGACACGTTGAAATGGGCGCTTCGCGAGCTGCGGTACTACGGCTTCCTGACACTCACACGTCAGGGTGGTCTGAACTGCGCCAGCCTCTACGCTGTTACCTGGAAGCCCATAGACGACTGCGGTGGCAAGCTGGATTGTCCATCGACGTCAGTTGCCTCCAGCGACTGGAAGGTCCCACGAGAGCCGTTCATACGCCCTAGGAAAAACAGCGAGCCCAGTACGGATTCCGTAGCAGATCGATACGTATTCCGTAGTAGTGGGCGTCAAGAAGCGGCCTGATCGATACGGATTCCGTAGCGATAGGGGCTGTTTTCGACCCTTCGCCCAGTACGGATTCCGTACACCTATATAGATTCTTACCAAGGGGCTTACGCTTATGCTCTCGCCTTCCATCTCTGCCCTGGACCACGGCGGCCAGTTTTCTGACTTAGAAAAACTGCTGGCGGCCACTGCACGAACTCCAGGCTGGAACAACCGGCCGCGAGACATCCGCCAGTACCAGTTGGGCAGCTGTGTCCTGTACGTCGTGCCGTATCGGCGTTGGGCATGGCATCGCCGTGAGCGTGAAATCGCTCGGGCCAAGCTCGACATCGCAAACTGAGGTCAAGTGCGATGGCGGACGGTGGGCAGACCGTTGACCAATGGGACCTCGTAGAAATGGCAGCGCGAATCCTGGCTAGGGCGTTTGGCACGGGTTACGGCTGGGCCCCGCTGATGCAGGAGGCTCGTATAGAGGAGCCCGGCAGTGAGGTACTGGACCAGTCCTGCGTGCTCGCCATAGCCAAGCGGGGCCCAGTCATAGAGCAGGCTGCGAAGTCCATCGACGGTTGCCGACATGTCCGCCGCCAGCATCGGTGGAGTACGTCCCGTACCGTCGTCGCCATCCCGAGCTATCGCCATGACACAGAGGCCATCGCCGCGCTGAGCTTCGCCAAACTGGATGGTCCTCTGGAAGCCATCCTGTTGCTGTATGCGACGGGGGGCGTAAACCGATACTGGCCGACCGTGAAACGGTTTGGGCTGGCAAGGAAACCGTCTTGGGCCGATGACTGCGCCATCACGGATGCGATGCAGCGGATTCTCTGTGGACGCGCAGCGATCTCCCAGGACGACCGGGCGCGAGAGCTTCGGATGCGGGCTAGTGCCTTCCGGGAACTGACGCGGGAATACGAGCGGCGATTGCTATGCTGGCTGGGGCGGGCGGCTTCCGCTTATCTTGTAGCGCTTGGAAAGTAGATTTTTTGGAGGGGCGATGACCGAAGACGACAAGGTGGCAGCAGTTGATAAAGTGCTGGGGGAGCCTTGGTTGGCCGAACTAAGTGAAGATGCCTTAAAGGTGCGTCGAAACCTTCTGGTGGCCAGCTTCATCTCAATTGGCGGAACAGTAGCCGGGGTGCGAATCGCTGCTGACTCTCCCATCTTCGGCTTTCATCTGCAGAACCTGACAGACGATTTGTTGCGATCTGGCATGGCGATCACGGTTGGGTATCTCCTGCTCCACTTTGTCTGGTATGCGTTCGATAGCTTCATGGGATGGAGGGTGCGGATCACGGGAACCAGGCAGGCATTCATAACGGCCGGGACGTTTGGTGATGAGAATCTCGACTACACCGGGGATTTGCGCCAATCCAGCCTCTACAACTGGTGGAAGGGAAAACGGCAATACTTTGGTTCCCTAAAGGGTCGAATGCCAGCTATCGAAGCATCAGTAAGTGACCTTCGCAGAACGATCGAATCCCTGCAGTCAGGTGGCGACATCATTCAAAACTCGACAGCCGTCACTGACGCTCTAGCCAGTGTTGAGGGCCGCATGGTGGAGTTAAGGCACGCAATTGAGAATGCAGAAAGGCAAGATTCTTCTCCCCGTATCCTTGCGTCGCTGAATCGATTCGATCGATGGTTTTCTTTGTGGCTGCGGAGCCAGAATCTGCGGTGGCTGGTAATTGACGTTCTTGTTCCGCTAGTCGCGGGTTCCGTCGCTGTGATCTTGTTGCTTTGCCATCGCGTCTGAAGGCAGTAAGGGTGATCAGGGACGGAAACGCACCCTGCCGACGACTAATTTAGTAGAGGGGCGTACTGCCTTGCGTATACCTCTCCCGACGCCGTGCCGGGTCATGCACGGCAATCAAATTCCACAAGGCAGAGAGGTGCCAAATCATGGGTGGTAGTAGCTAGCCGAAAAACACGACGACCACGACGGTCACGCAGCTTCCCGATTGGCTGCGCAACGACTATCAGAACTTCATCAACCAGACGAACGCAGTCAACGCGTTGCCATACCAGCAGTATCCCGGGCAACTCACCGCCCCGCTTACATCCGATCAGCAGAATGCACAGTACCTTGCTCAGCTCGGATCGGCTGGGTAGCTCGGTAATCAGCAGAATCAATCTTCGGCCCTGCAATCGATTGTCAACGGCCAGTACAGCATCAATCCGTCATCTAATCCCTGGATGGGAGCCACGACGCAGGTCGGGACGAACCAGTACATGGGTCAGAACCCGCAGTTGCAGTCGATGATCAACCAGGCCAATACGAACCTGACCAACACGTACCAGAACAGCGTGGCGCCATAGCTCGCTGCGCAGTTCGCCCAGGGCGGTGCATTCGGTGGGTCGGCCTACAACCAGCAGGTACAGAACGCCCAGAACACACTGGCGCAGAACATCGGCAACACCGACAGCAATCTGCTATTCCAGAACTACAACCAATCGGCCCAGCTCGCGCAGCAGCAGATCCAGAACCAGATCAATGCGCAGCAGACCGACCTTGCGCGCAATTCGGCGCTCTACCAGTCGGGCATCCAGAATCAGCTCACGGCTGCGCAGCAGAACGCCGGGAACATTCTCAATGCGTCACAGGCGATCACTGGGGCAAACGCGCTGCAAAGCCAGTTCCTCGGGCAGTATGCGAACCTCGCCGGCCTCGGTCAGCAATACAACCAGGGCAATCTGGACCAGGCTTACAACGACTGGTACATGAAGAATTATGGCTATCAGCAGCAGTAGCTCAACAACTACGGCAATGCGCTGAATGCCATCGCTGGCAATTTCACGGGATCGGCTACGACGGGTCGAAATCCCAACTATCAGGCACGCACTGCTGGCGGCGGACTCGCGTCTGCAGCAGGCGGAGCACTCTCTGGCGCTGCGGCGGGTAGCGTAATCCCTGGCCTGGGCACAGTCGCTGGCGGCGTCATTGGTGGCGCTGCTGGCCTTCTCGGCTACTACCTCTAAGGAGCGGACATGGGCATTTTCAATTTCATGACTGGGCAGACATAGCCCGCCTACGATCCGTCCGGCCTACAGCAGTATCAGCCACTCTGGAATACCGGCAACCCGCAGGGCATGAATTACGCGAACGTGCTGGGCGGCGGCAACGCCATTCCTGCATCGCAGGGCATTGACTGGTCAGTGCTTGGACCGTGGGCGCTATCACAGCAGGGGACTTCGCACGATTACATGTCGATGCTTTCCGCACTGGGTGGGGCGCTGCCGAACTCAGCTCCAATCGGACAAGGCTAGGATAGCCTCCCATCGGGCTATGTACGGCATCCACTAAGTCAGGTTGACCAGCAGGCAGCTGGCTACATCGGCCCCGGCTTCGCTCCCCTCATTCGCCCGGTGGGTTCTGCCCTCCGCACTCGCTAAGGAACAAGCGATGACTACCCAGAACCGTACGTTCAACCGTGTCGAATATCACGTCACCATTGATCGTGCATCGCCCCTTTCCAATATCCATGCGCTTGCCGCCCAGGCGTTCGTAAAGGCATAGACGCCGATAGGTGCAGACGAACAACAGACTTCCGACAGGGAAGGTCATCCAGTCCTGTACTGCGCCGAACTCGATTTTCGTCACCCAGCCATGTTGAGGGCGCTCGTCCATATTCCGGCAGATCGAGATACAACGATCTTCTGGATTCCTTACTCTCACGTCCTTGGCATCCTGGAACTCCACGGCGCCAAGCCCGGCAGCAAGGAAGATTCTGATGAGTCGATGAGCCATACCGCAGAGAAGGATGACGCTGGTGGTCTCGAATCGGCCAGCTCAGGGAGGTATCACTGATGACCTGGCAACCCGGCCAGCCGGTCCTGACTGCATCGGATGAATCCGAATGGCAGGCCTGGAGAAGGGCACGCAAGCTTGAGCAGCAGCGGAAACGCCGGAAGGCTAACCCTCGCATCGACTACTACCCGAGCAAGGAAGCTCGGGCGGTTATCGAGAGCCTATGGCAGCCCTGTGCTGGCGGCGACTACTCGTCAGTGATCGACAGTCTGGTGCTGGCCTCTGCTGATCTTCCGGAATAAACAAGGGCCAAGTGGGACTGCTGATAACAATGAAAATCAATCGAAGGAATCATTCGTCGGTTACCGGGCGCCGCCAGATTCCACTTATGCATGGTCACGATTCCTTCCCCACGGCCCCGCATGGGCGCACCGGATCGCACACGCGATTATTCAGGCCTGGTGACCACGCCAACCGATCCGGTCGGAAACTGGATGCGTGCGCGCGAGTTGTTGTCACGGTTTGAGATCGACAAGTTGAGCCGCGCCGTCGACCGCGAAGAATGGACCATGTCGCCGCAGTCGGTGAATGGCTACTACTCCGTCAGCCGCAATCAGGTCGTGTTGCCCGCGGCGCTGCTGCAGCCGCCTTACTTCCAGGCCGACGCCGATGACGCCGTCAACTACGGCGGCCTGGGCTTCTTCATTGCCCATGAATTGACCCACGCGTTCGATCGCGCCGGCAGTCAGTATGACGGAACGGGCAAGCGCGTCGAATGGATGACGCCAAAGGACCGTGCCGAGTTCGAGCAGCGCGCACATGCGCTAATCGCGCAGTACAACCGCTACGAACTCGCACCGGGCGATCACCTCAACGGCGAGCTGACGATTGGCGAGAACATCGCCGATACCTCGGGTTTGGCGATTGCGCATGACGCCTACCGGATGGCGCTTGGACAGCGATCGGCCCCTGTCCTGGACGGCTTCACCGGCGAGCAGGGCTTCTACCTGGGCTTTGCCCGAACCTGGGCGTCGGAGCCCATCAGGACGCAGGCAGCTATCACGCAGGCCCTGGCGGACACGCATGCGCCCGATCGATATCGGGTGCTCGGCGCGGTCGAGAATCAGGATGCGTTCTATCGCGCCTTCCAGGTGAAGGAGGGTGATCCCATGTTCCTGCCATCCGCCAGCCGCGTGCGCCTTTGGTAGCGATTGGAAAGCGGGGCGCGTGTCGATTCCGCGGTAAGCCGTTCGTCGTGTGTGCAAACGGAGGCGAGAACGGCTTCCCAATGATGCTGTTCATCGATGATATGGCTTCCGATCACAGCGCTCTGCAATCACCAGGAGATCACGATGATTCCCACCATCACCGCCTTTGAACGCTCGCCCGATGGTGGCAAGGGGCTGGCGCGCGATACGCGTGTGCGCTGGGCGCTGGAGGAGGCGGGCCAGCCGTATCGGGTTCGCCCTGTGTCGTTCGCCGCGATGAAGGAGCCTGCGCATATGGCTCTTCATCCCTTCGGGCAGATTCCCACCTATGAGGAAGGCGACCTTGTGCTGTTTGAGTCGGGCGCGATCATCTTCCATATCGCTTCGCGTCATGCAGGATTGTTGCCGGAAGAACCGAACGCCAGGGCGCGGGTGATCACCTGGATGTTTGCCGCGCTCAATACGGTGGAGCCGCCGATCCTCGATCTTTCCACCGCCAGGATCATGGAGGCAGACAAGCCCTGGGCCGAGGAGCGGCTTCCTCTGGTTGCCGATCGCGTCCGTCATCGGCTGAGTCAGCTTTCCGCACGGCTGGGAGACGCCGAGTGGCTGGATGGCGCGTTCAGCGCGGCCGACCTGACCATGGTGTCGGTGCTGCTCAGGACGAGGCCATCGGGCATCCTGAATGAATTTCCCAACTTGGCCGCCTATGTCGCCCGCGGCGAAGCGCGCCCCGCATATCAGCGGGCATTCGCTGCCCAATGGGCGTTCAATACCGGTCAACCCCAAGCCGGCTGATGGTGTCTTGCCGCAATGGCGAGTCTCACGCCCTTTGGTTTGGACGGCCGTGGCATAAAGAAACCCGATTGCTGCGGTGCGCATCAACGGCGTCAGCCTCCCTTCACGATTCCGCAAGAACAATCGCTTCGCTTAGTCGCAAGCGAAGGATTCGCTAAGACAGAACTCGGTGCCTCTTGTCCGGCGGGATATCCGGAAGACGGCTGGCATCCGATCGACCGGATGGGTGCAACCTCATGCCAGGCATATTTACTGTCTCACTTGATCTTGAGTTGTATTGGGGCGTGCGTGACAAGCGCAGCATCCAGGATTACGAAGCGAATCTGCGTGGCGAACGTCAGGCGATTCAGGAGATGCTGGTCACCTTCGATGCCTACGGGGTTCATGCCACCTGGGCGACGTTGGGCTTTCTTTTCTTTGCCGACGTATCGGAACTGCGCACGCGGCTGCCACACGCCACGCCGACCTATCACAACAGCGAGCTTTCGCCGTACCCCTATATCGAAACGCACGAGTGGGGCGTGGATGACCAGTATCACTTTGCGCCGGAAGTGATCGATCTTATCCGCAGCTATCCGGGACAAGAGATCGGCACGCACACCTTTTCGCACTACTACTGCCTGGAGCCGGGGCAGACGGCGGAAGCGTTCCGCGCCGACATGGCGGCCGCGATCGAAACGGCGAGGGCGCGCGGCATCGAGATTCAGAGCCTTGTTTTCCCAAGGAACCAGGGCAACCCGCAGTATCTGTCACTGCTGCAGGAACTAGGTATTCGCTGCTATCGCGGCAACGAAGTGGCGCCGTTCTACACGGCGAGAAACCAGGAGCAGCAGAACGCACTGGTTCGCGGCCTGCGACTGCTCGACGCCTACGTCAACGTGACCGGGCACAACACCTATAGTTTTGAAGAGTGCGCGCAGAGCCGGCCGTTCAACATTCCATCCAGTCGTTTCCTGCGGCCCTATTCGCCGTCTTTCGCGTGGATGGACGATCTGCGATTGCATCGCATCAAGCGCGCCATGCGCCACGCGGCGATCAATCATCGACTGTTCCATCTGTGGTGGCATCCGCACAACTTCGGCGCGCACGTGGCGGAAAACCAGCGGTTCCTCACTCGGATTCTTGAGTACTACGAGCAACTGCGGCAGCGCTATGGCATGCAGTCGCTGAACATGGGGGAGATATCCAACCTGTTGGAACGCATGCATGCCGGTTAGGCCGCGCGTTGTGATGCTCGCGGGGGAGGGAACCTCCACGCGGCTCATGTACAACGCCTTGCGTGCCAGTTGTGATGTCTGTGCCGTGGTGATCGAGGAGAAACCCTCGTCGTCCGCGATGATCCGATACCGGATGAAGAAGCTGGGCGTACTGGCAACCCTGGGGCAGGTGGCCTTCATCGCCTATAGCCGATGGCTGGCCAGGGCATCGAAGGCGCGTATAGACGAACTGATGCGGCGGTATGGCCTCGATGACGCGCCGATCCCTTCGGAGCTGGTTACGCATGTGGCCAGCGCCAACCGGCGCGAGGTCATCCGTCTGCTCACCACGTTGGCGCCTGATGCCGTCGTCGTCAACGGCACACGCATTCTTTCGAGCAAGTTGCTCGGGTCGGTGAAGGCACCCTTCATCAATACGCATATGGGGATCACGCCTGCGTATCGCGGCGTGCATGGCGGCTATTGGGCGCTGGCCACGGATGATCGCGAGCGCTGCGGCGTCACCGTGCATCTGGTGGACGAGGGCGTGGATACCGGTGGCGTCCTCTATCAGTCAACGATCGACGTTGAAAACGACGACAACTTCTCCACCTATCCCATTCATCAAATGGCCAAGGCCATCCCGCTGATGCAGGCGGCGCTGGTCGATGCCGCGGAGCATCGCCTTGCGCCAGTCGAGCGCAGTGGTGATTCGCGCCAGTGGTATCACCCGACGCTGACCTTCTACCTGAAGCAGCGGCTGTTGAAAGGGATCAAGTAGACCCTTCACCTAAGCGCCTGCGGCCGCTGAGTGGGCGTCGCTTCGTGACGAACCACCATCGGCAGGACTTCCTCGTTCACGTTTGTGCAGGTCGCCGTAAGCTTCATGCCTGGCCATGATCGCGATGGCAAATGAACGGCTCATGCTGCATTCACCATATGCGGCGTTGCGCGAACGTATGGACGTCCATTCATATTCGATGGAATCGCCTCGTTCTCTCATTTGTGTGTTGGAAACCCGGGCATTTCTGGCCCATTGGTGGCCTATTAACCGGTTTCGCCAACCGTTCTGACGAACTCATTAGCGCGCCTCGACCATCAGGCGTGGTGAACGCGTCGATACAACCTTATGGAAATGTCGAGGCTCCATGACGAAGCGAAGTCATGGAGAACGGTTCGTGCAAGTTTCGGCGAATGGCCGGCAATCCATAAGCCAAGGTTGGTGCGCCTTCTGTGATCCCATCAGGAAGAATGAACGAGAGTAGCGGTAGTCGACTAATCCTCGTTGTTCACGTTCGCGATGAATGTGCTTGGTTCTTCGCATCACGTCAGCCTTTGCGAAGAAAAGCCTGAAATTCAGCATGAACAAGGCATCAGCGCAAACGCGTATCACGCATCGAGCGGCAGCTATCCACGCGAATCTTCCCTGATCCGTTCCGCCTCGGTTCAAGGTTGAAATCGTAGTTAAGTATCTCTGCTCGACACGCTGTTCCGCCTGCTGATCATCCGATCGCAACAACAGGTGGCTATGCTTCAGGGGCTCCGCAAGTCGGAACGTCCCACATCAAAACAGGGGGGCTTATGGCTGGCATCGTTGGTGTCGGTCGACCTTGAACGGGAGCCCAAAAAAACTGTGTTTAGACGGATATTGATCGTGTGCAGAGGCAATATTTGCCGCAGCCCTACGGCCCAATACCTGTTCCAGCGTCGCACGAATATGCGTGGCCTCGAGGTGAGCAGCGCCGGACTCAACGCTGTCGTCGGGAGCCCTATGGATGCGACGGCGATGCAACTTCTCAGCGAAAAAGACGGCGTCGATGGATCGACTCATCGCGCCCACCAGCTTGTTACCTCGATGTTGTTGGGAGCGGACCTGGTGATATGCATGGAGAAGAATCACATCGATGAGATGACGGAGTTCGCTCCCGAGGCGCGCGGAAAGATTCACCTGCTCGGCAAATGGACTGACGGGCGCGACATTCCTGATCCATATCGCAGGAGGCGGCCAGTATTCGAGCGTACCCACGAGATGATCGTCCGTGGCGTCGAAAGCTGGATGCGCTATCTATGACCCCTTTCCTTCATTGGTGAGAATCCAGGCAACGAAATGACCGTACAACTGGCCACCATCCAAGATCCATTGTCGCGCGAAGACGAAATCGATCTTCGCGAAGTGCTCGGGACGCTGCGCGATTACCGGTGGCGAATCGCCTTCATCGTCCTCGCCTTCATCGCCTTGAGCGTCGTCTACGTGATGCTCGTCACGCCCATCTATCAAGCGACATCGATAGTGCAGGTGGAGCAGAAGGTGCCCAGCCTGCCCGGGCTGAGCGCGTTGACGCAGACGCTGGGCGCGGCGGACTCCCAGGCGACCACCGAATCGGCGCTCATCACGTCGCGCATGGTCGTGGGTGCGGCCGTCGACAAGCTCAACCTGAAGATCGAGTCGTCGCCGGCGCGCTTCCCGTTGATCGGCGGATTCTTTGCGCGTCATTTCGCGTCCAAGAATCCAGGCAAGCTCGCTTCGCCATTGCTCGGCATGTCGCGCTACGACTGGGGCGGATCGAAGCTGGAGATATTCCAGCTCGATGTGCCCGACGCGTTGCTGGACAAGCCGCTTCGGCTGACGGCTGGGGAGAACGGCGTCTATATCCTCCAGGACAAGGACGATAACGTCCTGCTGGTGGGCAAGGTGGGCCAGTTCTCGCAGGCGCATGGCATATCCGCGCAGGTTTGGTCGCTGGTGGCCAATCCGGGCACGCGCTTCAAGGTCATTCGCCACCGCGAACTTACCGTCGTCAACAAGCTGCAGAAAGCCATCACCACGACGGAGCTTGGCAAGGACTCCGGCATCATACAGCTGACCTACAGCAATACCAATGCAGCGCTGGCGGCGGAGTTCCTGCAGCAGGTGGGCGAGCTCTATGTGCGCCAGGACATTGACCGGAACTCCGCCGAGGCAGCGAGCAGCCTGAAGTTCGTCAGGGAGCAGCTGCCCAATGTGCGCCGTGACCTGGAAAAGGCGACCGCTGCACTCAATGCGTTCCAGAACCAGGCGCACTCGGTGGACGTCAGCATGCAGACGCAAAGCCTGCTGGATCAGTCGGTCTCGATCGACACGAACCTGCAGCAGCTGCAACTTCAGCAAGCGCAGATACAACGTCAGTTCACGCCACAGCATCCCGCCTACAAGTCGCTGATGCAGCAGATCGGCCAGCTGCAGGCGCAGAAGGCCGCCATCGAGAAGAAGGTCAACGGGCTCCCCGACACACAGCAGGAACTGCTGAAGCTCAACCGCGACGTGCAGGTGACCAACGATACCTACACGGGCCTGCTCAACCAGGCGCAGCAGCTGGATATCGCCCGCGCCGGTACGGTGGGTAATGTCCGCATCATCGACAAGGCCGCGGTCGACGTGACCGACCCCATCTGGCCCAAGGGAACGCTCGTATTGCTGGGCGGAACCTTGCTGGGCGGCCTGGTGGCGCTGCTCTACGTGTTCATGCGCGAGGCGCTGAATCGCGGCATCGAAGATCCAGCCGTGATCGAACGCATCGGATTGCCGGTGTACGCCACTATCCCCGTCAGTGTCCGGGAGCGCTCGCTCCAGATCAGGCGCGCGCGCGGGGACGGCAGGCAGCACATGCTGGTGGTGGATGCACCGAAGGATCTCGCGGCGGAAGCCTTGCGCAGCCTGCGGACGAGCCTGCATTTCGCCCGCCTGGAAGCAAAGAACAACGTGCTCATGATTTCCGGCGCGAGCCCGAATGCCGGCAAGACCTTCGTCGCGGCCAACCTCGCGGCGGTGATCACGCAGAGCGGCCAGCGCGTGCTGCTGATCGATGGCGACATGCGCATGGGATCGCTGCACAAGGTGCTTGGCGGCAGGCCTGAAGTGGGACTTTCCGAAGTCATATCGGGGCAGGCGCAGCTGGCCGACGCCGTGCGCTCGGTGCCGTCGCTGGAGAACCTGCATTTCCTTCCGCGCGGCAAGGTGCCCCCCAATCCTTCCGAGCTGCTGATGAATGCGCGGTTCTCGGAGCTGGTGAATCACCTCAAGACACGCTATGACCTCGTGATCATCGATACGCCGCCCATCCTGGTGGCGACGGATGCCTCCGTCATCGGACATCACTGCGGCACCGGCCTGCTGGTGGTTCGTTTTGGCGTCAACCAGGTACGCGAGGTCGCCGTGGCCAAGCAGCGTTTCGAGCACGACGGCGTCGTGATCAAGGGCGCCATCTTCAACGCGGTCGAGAAGCGCAGTACTGGCTACTACTCGTATGCGTACTACGAACTGAGCGATACGGGTACATGAACGTGACTTCCATCCATCGAATGACTCGTGCGGGACTTTCCTCGAATGCGATGGATGGAAGGTGTCGCGGACGAGGGAGTCGTGTAGGCACGGACGATGCCATTGCTGGCAGCCAGTCATCGCCAGGTCATTCGCCGAGAACCCCGAGGAACCGGAATAACGCCCATGAAGAACTTTGCGCTTATCGGAGCCGCTGGATACATAGCCCCACGCCACATGCAGGCGATCAAGGCGACCGGGAACGTGCTCCTGGCAGCTTTCGATCCCAACGACTCGGTTGGCATCATCGATAGTCACTTTCCAAATGCAGACTTCTTCACGGAATTCGAGCGCTTCGATCGCCATGTGGACATGCGGCGGCGAGCCCGGAATGGCGGCCAGATCGATTTCGTCTCCATCTGCTCGCCCAACTACCTGCACGACTCGCACATGCGCTTTGCACTTCGGTCGGGCGCCCATGCCATCTGCGAAAAGCCCGTGGTGCTCAACCCCTGGAACATCGACGGCCTCGAGGAGATCGAACGGGAGACGGGCAAGCGGGTCAACACCATTCTTCAGCTTCGCCTCCATCCCGCCATCACCGCATTGCGCGACAAGGTTCGGCAAGACAAGCGAAACACCAAGTACGAGGTGGACCTCGCCTACGTGACATCGCGCGGCCACTGGTATCTGCAGAGCTGGAAAGGCGACCAGAAGAAATCGGGCGGCATCGCGACCAATATCGGCGTCCATTTCTTCGACATGCTTCATTACATCTTCGGAAAGCTGCAGTCGAACGTCGTCCACCTGAGCAGCGAAACCAAGGCGGCTGGCTATCTGGAGTACGAGCACGCCCGCGTGCGCTGGTTTCTCTCCGTGGATGTGGAGGACGTGCCGGCGGCGCTGCGCAACACCGGGGTCCGCACCTACCGGTCCATCACCGTGGATGGCGAGGAGATCGAGTTCTCCGGCGGCTTCACCGACCTGCATGACCGTAGCTATGTGGAGATTTTGGCAGGCCGTGGCTATGGCCTGGAGGATTGCCGTACCGCCATCGAGACGGTGGCCGCGATACGCACGGGGCGACCCGTTTCCATGAACGAAGACATCCACCCGTTCCTCGCCAGGAAGAAGATTGCATGAGCTACTACAAGCATCCGTCCGCCATCGTGGATGACGGGGCACGGATCGGCGAAGGTTCACGGGTCTGGCATTTCGTGCACGTCTGTGGCGGCGCCCAGATCGGCAAGCACGTATCGCTGGGCCAGAACGTGTTCGTCGGCAACAAGGTCGTCATCGGCGACGACTGCAAGATCCAGAACAACGTATCGGTCTATGACAACGTCACCCTCGAAGAGGGCGTGTTCTGTGGGCCGAGCATGGTGTTCACCAATGTCTACAACCCGCGCTCGCTGATCGAGCGCAAGAACGAATACCGCGACACGCTGGTCAGGAAGGGCGCCACGCTCGGGGCGAACTGCACCATCATCTGCGGCGTCACCATCGGCGAGTTCGCCTTCGTGGGCGCCGGTGCCGTGGTTACCCGCGACGTGCCGGCCTATGCGCTGATGGTGGGCGTGCCGGCGACGCAGGTCGGCTGGATGAGCGAGTTCGGCGAGCAGTTGAATCTTCCCCTGGAAGGGCATGGAGAAGACGTCTGCCACCATTCCGGCAAGCGTTACGTGCTCAGGGGGCGTGTCCTGGAGCTGCTGGAGACCGTTTCATGATCGACTTCATCGATCTGAAGCAGCAGCAGGCGCGCATCAAGGACCGCATCGACGCCGGCATCGCCCGCGTGCTGGCCCACGGCCAGTACATCCTGGGTCCGGAAGTGGACGAGCTTGAGAAGCGGCTGGCTGATTACTGCGGGGCCACGTTCTGCGTTTCGGTAGCCAACGGCACCGATGCCTTGCAGGTGGCCCTGATGACGCTCGGCGTGGGGCCGGGCGATGAAGTCATCGTGCCCGGGTTCACGCACATCTCCACGGCGGAAGTCGTGGTGCTGCTGGGCGCCAAGCCGGTCTACGTGGATATAGACCCGCGGACCTACAACCTCGATGCGAGCTTGCTGGAATCCCTGGTGACTCCGCGCACCAGGGCCATCATCGCCGTATCGCTGTATGGCCAGTGCGCCGACTTCGATGCGATCCATGAGGTGGCCGGCCGGCATGGCATCGCCGTCATCGAGGACGCGGCGCAGAGCTTTGGCGCGAGCTACAAGGGCAGGAAAAGCTGCAACCTGAGCGTCATCGCGTGTACCAGCTTCTTCCCGAGCAAGCCCCTGGGATGCTATGGCGATGGCGGCGCGATATTCACCAGCGATCCCGATCTCGAAAAAGTGGCCAGGCAGATCGCGCGCCACGGCCAGGATCGCCGTTACCACCACGCGCGCATCGGCGTGAACAGCCGCCTGGATACCATGCAGGCCGCGATTCTCCTGCACAAGCTCGACATTCTCGACAGCGAGATGGAGCTGCGCTCGCAGGTGGCGCAACGGTATGCGGAGCGCCTGGCAGACGTGGAAGGCGTCGTTCTGCCAAGCATCGACGATCACAACGTCAGTGCATGGGCGCAGTACACCGTGCGTGTTTCCGACCGGGATGCCGTGCGCAAGCATCTGGAAGCCTCGGGCGTGCCGACGGCTGTCCACTATCCGATTCCGTTGAACAGGCAGCCCGCACTGTTGAACGGCGACGATCCGCTTCCCCGTTGCGACGAAGCGGCTGCCGAGGTGCTCAGCCTGCCCATGTCGCCCTACCTCGAGCGCTCGCAGCAGGACTTTATTGCTGATGCGCTGATATCGAGCGTTTCAAGATGACGCCGCGTTCGGAGACGGACGTATGAAAAAGCTCATCTTCGGAAAGTGCTATGCCTTTTGTGGGGAAGCGGACCATCTGGTCTGGCTGGCCGAGTGCCTGGCGCTGTATGCCGACGCCGGTGACCTGGAGACGCAGGTCGAGATCTGCATCTCTCGCGATGTCTCGTCGGACACGCCGCTGGCTGTGAATCCCCGATTCCATCGAACGCTGCAGGACGGGATGCTGACCTCCTTTCCGGCCGTGGACGTGACCTGGCGCTGGTCGACCAGCGGGTGCCTGATGGTCGATGCGGTGTTCAAGATGAGGGACGGCATCAAGCACCGCGTCAAGAAGCTGCTGTCCATGGAATACGCAACCGACGTGGAGTACTTCGAGCAGCTGCTGCACGAGTTCGTGCTGGTTCCATCCACGTATTTCTTCGACGATCTCGCGCCTGTCCACGCATCGTGCATGACGGTGGATGGCGCGGCGTTCCTGCTGGCCGGCACGGGCGGCGCCGGCAAGTCGGCGGCGATGCTCGCCATGCGCCGTCACGAACGCGTGGGTTTCGTCTGCGACGACATCGCCGTCATGTCGATCGCCCCGTCGTCGCGTTCGATGGTCTACGCCAACATGGCGTGGCCGAAGATCTACGGTTACGACTGCTTCGGCAACGAGCTCGGCGACCTGATTTTGGAGGGTCGCGGCTGGGTCGACCGGACCCATTTCCGCGTCAAAAACTGGATCGATCCGGCGATCGTACGCAGGAAGATCCGGCCCGATCACCTGTATCGCGAAATCGAGCCGCTGGCGGCGCCAGCGTCGCGGCTGTACTACGTGGTGCGCGAGGGTATACCCGATATACGCATGTCGGCGCTCGATGTGAGCAGCGCCGTGGAGATGACGGTTGCCGTGGTGGGCGCCGAATACAGCATATTTCACGACCACCTGTACTGGGAAAAATACAACGCGCTGGCAACGGGACGCCGCGCCATGCTCACCATGGACAGCGTGGTGACCAACTGGCGCACCGTGCTGGCCAACTGCCTTGCCTCGGTGGATTGCTACAAGCTGAGCGTCCCGTTCGACCTGGACCACGCCACGTACCGGCGTCGCATGGTCGACATCCTCATGGGGGAGGTGGCCGTCCCATGATGAGGGTAGTGATCCTTACCAATGCCTATCCCTACTTGCCGGGTGAGCAGTTCATCGATGATGAAATCGTCTACTGGGCCGAGCACAAGGATGCACACGTCACCCTGATGCCCGCCGTGGCGAACGGCGAGCCGCGCCCGCTGCCGCCCGGCATGAGCATCGATACGGCCTTCACGTCCGGGCGATGGCTCGGACGGCTGGTCGCCGTGATCGAAGCCCTGTTCAACGACATCTTCCACAGCGAGTGGCGGCATTTGCGCAGGGAAGGGAAGCTGGGCTGGCGCACCGCCTTGCGCGCCTTGCTTCACAGCTCGAAGGTGCTGCAACAGGCCAGGCAGTTGACGCGATACGCCGACAGGAACGGCGATATCGACGTGGCTTACTGCTATTGGAACGACACGCAGTCCTACGCGGCCATCCTGGCCAAGGCCAGGGGGCGCGTGCGCCGAGTAGTGACCCGCGTGCACGGCGTGGACTTGTACGAACCCCGCCGATACCGGGAGTACATGCCGCTCAAACGGCAGTTCATCCAGTCCTATGACCGCATCTACGTCTTGTCGTCGCATGCGGCGTCGTACATGGCGGCAACCTACGGTGCACCCGCGGAGAAGATGCAGCTGATTCCGCTCGGCGTTCCGCTCGAACAGGCGCTTTCGCGCCCGAGTCCCGAGGGGCGCATCCACATCGTGTCCGTGTCGTTCTGTCTGCCGGTCAAGCATCTCGAGCGGATCGTCGACGGGCTGGCCATGTTCGCCCGGGAGAACCCGCAGGTGCAGGCGAAATGGACGCATGTCGGCGGAGGTCCCTTGCTCGAGGAGATCAAGGCGCTGGCAGCGAACAGGCTCGGGCCCCTGTCCAACATCTCCTTCGAGTTTCTCGGCTATGTGCCGCATGAGGACGTCAAGAACGTCTTCCTGGAGGCTCCGGTGGATGTACTCGTCAACACCAGCGAGTCCGAGGGTACGCCGGTGTCCATGATGGAGGCCATGAGCACGGGTGTGCCCGTGGTGGCGCCCGACGTGGGCGGCATCTCCTATGTTGTATCCGATGAGTGTGGCGCCTTGATGAGCGGCAGTCCGGACGATCGCGAGATATCGCGGGCCATCGCGCGGGTCGCTCTGGGAGAGGACAGGCAGGTCCTGCGCTCCAACGCGCGACGCGTGATCGAACGCCGATTCGATGCGTCGAGAAACTACCGCGACTTCGTCGCCAATGTACTCAGCGTCGGAGCGAACTGAATGATCGCGTTCGAGCCGCCAATACATACCGATGCGTGGTCACCCGGCGCGACTGGAGCCATCGCATGGTGAACATCAAGACCATCCTGGCGTTCGCCATGGGGCCCATCGCGAGTGCTGCGCTCGGGTTGATGACGGTGCCCGCGATCGCATGGATTTTTCCGCCGAGAGACGTGGGTCGACTGAACATGGTTCAGGTGTCGGTGTCGTTCGGCGTACTACTATTCAACCTCGGTCTTGATCGCGCTTATGTGCGCGAGTATCACGAATGGCGCGACCGCGGCGCACTGCTCAAGGCATGTTTCACGCCGGGTTTTCTGTTGATGATGCTGGTCGTGCTGATCAGCATTCCATTCGATGAGCGCATTGCCGAGTGGCTGTTCGGCGTGGGCCACGTGGCGTACTACTGGATACTCGTCGCTTGCGTGATCGTAAGCTTCGTCTCGCGATTCCTGTCGCTCATTTTGCGCATGCAAGATCGTGGCATCGCCTTCTCCCTGAGCCAGATCTTGCCAAAGGTCATTCTTCTGGTGGTGATGGGCGTGTTCCTCTTGCCGATATTCGAACGGTCATTTGGTGGGCTCGAGGTGGCGTACCTGCTGTCGCTGCTCTCGGTGCTGTTCATCTATAGCTGGAACACGTGGCGCCATTGGGTTCCCGCAGTGTCCGCGTCGGTGTCGCGTGAACAGGTCAATCACTTGCTGAGCTATGGCGTGCCGCTCATCTTCGCCGGCGTTGCCTACTGGGGGCTGGATGCAACCAGCTCGGTGGCATTGCGTAGCCTGTCCACGCTTCCGGAGTTGGCCATCTATTCGGTGTCCATGAGCTTTGCTGGCGTGGGCGTGGTGTTCCAGACCATCTTTACCGTGCTCTGGGCGCCCATGGTCTACAAATGGGTGGCCGGCGGCGTGGACATGCGGCGCGTGGACGACATCGCGCGCCAGGCGCTGGCCGTGGTGTGCACGCTCTGGACGCTGACGGGCTGCCTGTCGTGGTTGACGGATTTCGTGCTGCCCGCGCACTACGCGCAGGTGAAGTACATGATGTTGTGCAGCATCGGCCAGCCACTGCTGTATACGCTTTCCGAAATCACATGCGTGGGCATCGGCATCACGCGGCGATCCATGCTGTCGATGTGGTCGACCATCGCCGCGCTGGCGGTGAACGTCGCCGGTAGCCTTTGGCTCGTGCCCGCGCATGGTGCCGCTGGCGCGGTGGCAGCCAATACCGTCGCCTTCCTTGCGTTCTTCGTGGCGAGGACGGAAGCCTCCGCGCACGTCTGGCGTCCCTTTCCGCGCGCGCGGCTGTACGTGTTCGTCACTCTGGCCGTGCTGCTTTCCATCGCAACGCTGGCGTTTGGTCCGGATAGCCGATTGCATGTCGGCCTGATCTGGCTCGCCTTGTTGCCTGTCGTCATGTGGTGCTTCCGCGCGGAGTGGATGGGCATGTACCGCTCGCTGCATGGCGCCATCAAGTCCGAATTCCTATCCGCCGAACCCGGGAAGGGATCGGGGACCGTTTCATGACTGCCATGGCTGGCCTAACCCAATCGTGCGGTGCTAGCGACGCGCCGCATAAGGACGAAGCGTCACTCCGCCGTGACGCTTCGTGCAGATCGAGGGCAAGCATGTGAGCAAGATCAACCTGTTTGTTTTTGCAGCACATCACTTATCCAACAATATTGCGTCCCAGCGCTTCAAGGGGCTGCTGAAGTATCTCGACCAGGGTAAGTACCGGGTGTTCGTCTTCGCGCGCGCAGGGCAGCAAGACCCGCCCGAGGTGAGCGACAGGGATGGCATCCGCGTCTACGCGCTGCCAGGGCATTGCGTAGGGAGCGAATCGCCGGCCATGGCGTCAATTCCAATACTCGCGGCGGCCTTTATCCGCTCACTGCCTTTCGCACTGGCGAACGACTCAAAGCCATCGCGCCAGTGGCTGGTGACGGCACTGTCCGAGGCCGACCGGTTGTGCCGGGAGCGGCTGGAGGCGGGAGAGCATTCCGTGGCCATTGGAACGTATTCGCCGGTCGATTCGTTGATTGCGGCGGCGAGCCTTTCCGCGCGGCATGACATCGCCTGTGTGCAGGATTTCAGGGACGGACTGGTTTTCGAGTCGCTCGGCAGGCCCGGCTGGCTTCCCCGGCTGGTGCGGGAAATCATCGAGCGAAGGGTGGTGGGCACGCGCGGCCTGATCACCTCGGTGAGCCGGCCGCTGGTGGACGACTTCAAGCGGCGCTATCCCGACAAGCCGGTGGCGGTGATTCCCAACGGCTACGATCCCGCCGATTTCTCGGCACTGGATCACGACGCCGAACGCGGGCGCGAAGCCGAGGCCTTGCTGGCGTCGACGGTCCCGGCGGGAGCGATGTTGATCGGACACTTTGGCCGCATCGGCGCCAGCGACAGTTCCGCATCAACGAGCCTGGCGTATTTCATCGATGCGATGAACGGCGATGATGCGGCAGCGTCGAGCCAGCGATGCGTGATGTTCGTGGGCGAACTGACGCAGGACGAGCGTGCGCTGCTCGAGCGGGCGCGCTTCCCGGTGGCCGTGCTTGGGCAGGTCGACCGCCGCCTGGCGCTGCAGTTGATGAAGCGTTGCCAGAAGCTGCTGTTGCTCACCGGCTCCCGCGCCAGCTGCGCTACCGGCAAGATATTTGAGTACCTTGCGGCCGGTGCGGACGTGGTCTGTGTTTCGGGCATCCACAACGCGG